>JAABUQ010001180.1_pt1 | contig 57808 bp, 59 predicted proteins | sample 5560001 | NCBI WGS metagenome assembly JAABUQ01 (sample SAMN10711888, study PRJNA513371) | rock metagenome | isolation source: Antarctica rocks | place: Antarctica: Victoria Land, Finger Mt nord | collected 2015-12-18
CAACTGACCGGGGCCGCTTCTTCATTTCTGACACCCGGCACTTCCAGTGCCGGGCGAACAGGCCTTCTACAACAAGTTCTCCAGCCCGTACACCAGATCGCCACCGTTGGTCGCCAGCACGGGTGCGTGGCGGACGGCCAGGATCACGCCAGGCATGAACGACTTGCGATCCAGCGAGTCGTGCCGCAGCGTTAATGTCTGCCCGCTCCCGCCAAAGATGACCATCTGCGAGGCGACGAAGCCCGGCAGGCGGACGCTGTGGATGGGCACGTCCCCCGCTCCCCTGCCGCCGCGTGCGCCGGGTATCTTCTCAAAGGCGTCGGGAGGGAGCGTCGCGGGAGACGCGCCCGCGCGGCCCTCGGCGATCATCTCCGCCGTCTTGGCCGCCGTCCCCGAGGGCGCGTCCCGCTTCTTCTCGTGGTGCATTTCGATGATCTCAGCGGCGGGCATATACCGAGCCGCCTCCTGCGCGAAGCGCATCATCAGGACCGCGCCGAGGGCGAAGTTCGGGGCGATCAGCGCGCCTGTCTGGTACCGGCGGCACAGCCCGCGGACATGGGCGATGTCATCCGGGGCAAGCCCGGTCGTGCCGACGATGGGCACGACACGCGCTTCGAGTGCGGCCTCGATGTTGCCTAAAACCGCTTCGGGGATGGAGAAATCTACCAGAGCGACGGGCAGGGTCCGCGCCAGGGCGTCCGCGAGGCTGTCGCCCCGGTGGATCTCGGCGACGAGCCGCAGGTCGGCCTCGGCCCGGACGGCTTCGACCGCCTCGCGGCCCATGCGCCCCCGCGCGCCCGAGACGGCGACCGGCGTCGGCTCCGTCATCCCAGCAGACTTTCTTCGGCGCTTGTCTCTTCTTCATCTCCCGTTGGACCGTCCTTGGCGAAGGGGCCGACGGTCGCCATCGCGTATTCCTCGCGCCCGAACAGGTGCTCCGCGACCTCGGCGACGTCGTCCAGCGACACGGCTACGATCTTCGCCATGACTTCTTCGGTCGGGATGACGCGGTCATAGACCAGCTCGTTGCGCCCGATCCGCATCATGCGCGAGTTCATGCTCTCCTGGCTCATCACGATAGACCCGCGGAACTGGTTCTTGGCCCGGTCCAGCTCTTTCTCCGTGATGTTGTTCTTGCGGACGTTGGCGAACTCGGCCTTGACCAGGTCGATGACCTGATTGGCCGTCTTCGCGCCCGTGCCCGAGTAGACGGCGAAGTAGCCGCCCTCGCGGAACGACTGCGCGAACGAGCCGATGGAGTAAGCCAGGCCGCGCTTCTCGCGGATCTCCTGGAACAGCCGGCTGCTCATCGAGCCGCCTAAAATATTGTCCAGGATGGACAGCTTGTACTTGTCGTCGGAGAGCTGCGAATAGCCGGGCACACCCAGGACCAGGTTCACCTGCTCGATGGGCTTCTCGACGTAGGCGGTGGCGGGCGTGAACTGCGGGGCGGCGTCAGACGCGCGCCAATCGGATTTCTTGCCCTTCCGGTGCCCCAGCCGCTCCTGCACCATGGCGACGATCTCATCGTGGTTTAAGTTGCCCGCGGCGGCGACCACGATGGTGTCCGGGGTGTAGCGCGACGCCATGTAGTCCTTGAGGTCCAGAGACTTCAGGCCCGACACGGTGTCCGGGGTGCCGATGACCGACTTGCCCAGGACGTGGCCCGGCCACATCGCCTCGGCGAAGACGTCATGTACCAGGTCGTCCGGCTCGTCATCGCGCCGCTTGATCTCTTCGAGGATGACGTTCTGCTCGCGCGCCAGTTCCTCGGGATCGACCACGGAGTTCAGGAACATGTCGCACAGCACATCAATCGCCAGCGGCACGTGCTCGGACAGCATACGCACGTAGTAGCAGGTGCTTTCCTTCGACGTGAAGGCATTGATATCGCCGCCCACCGAGTCGATCTGATCGGCGATCTGCAAGGCCGTGCGCGTCGGTGTCCCCTTGAAGAGCATGTGCTCGATCACGTGCGAGATGCCGCGCAATTTATCAGACTCGTCACGCGCGCCGACGCCGACCCAGATGCCCAGGGCGACCGACTGCACGTAGGTGATGTTCTCGGTGACGACGCGGACGCCGTTCGGGAGCACTTCGCGTTGTAGCATAAGAGGGAAAATCCTTCAGGGTGAGTTGTGTACAGTATACCTGACAAGAACGCTAGGGTCCAGCGCCGGGTTCCTGGGCGTCAGTGGGGCGCGGCGCGGGCGGCCATGTCGCAGGCTGATCGGCCTCATGCGGCTGCGATATTTTTTGATATAGCGGAAAAGCTGTGAGATGTCGCTCTCCGAGAGTTCGCAGGTGACTTCCGTTTGTCGGCTCTTGGGACAGAAACAGGCGGCGGGGATGAGTTCCCCGCCGCCCGCTCGCTTTCCTGCCGACGCCGCCTACACGGCTACATCTTCCCGGCCATTGACCCATCCATTGCTCCCGCCATCGCGCCGCCCATGCCCACGGGGGCCGCGCCGCTGCCGCTCGGCGAGTCGAACGTGCCGTCGCCGCCCGGCGTCCTGTCGAGCGCGGGGCGGGTGGCGCAGGTCGGGTCAAGCCCGCGCAGCATCATCCCCTGGCCCGGCGACTCATGGGTGCGGTACGAGGGGGCGTCCTCGGGGTCGCGCATCTGGACCAGTAGCGTCGTCCGCGCCTCGCTGCTCTCGTTCAGGCCGGAGCCGTGGATGGTCAGGTAGCTGAAGAATACGGCGTCGCCCGCTTTGGCTTCCAGCGGCATGGCCTCCGAAACGGGGTATTCGTCGGTGGGCAGGTGCCAGGAGCCTTCCGGCAGGTGCGGCATCAGGCCGCGTTTATGCGAGCCGGGGACGACCCGCAGGCAGCCTTTTTCCAGGCCGGCGTCGTCGAAGTGCAGGACGGCGGCGATCATGGAGTGGTTCTCGTGTGGGAAGAACGGGGCGTCCTGGTGCATCGGGAACGGCGAGCCTTTCTCCGGCGGCTTGATGAACATCTTGGAGTGGTGGAGCTGGACGTTCGGCCCGATCAGGTCCGCTGCCACGCCCGTCAGCCGGTCGTGGAGCAGCAGCCGGGAGAACGCGGCGGACTGCAAGTGGACGTCGTGGCAGTGCAGAAGCTGGGTCTTTTTGCCCATCGCGGCGGCGTCCGCGCTGCCCCAGGTGGCATCTATCTCGCGCACGGCGCTCAGGCGGTGGGCCAGGTCGTGCGACTCCTGGCGGTACAGGGCGGCCTCTTCGGGCATCAGCAGGCCCCGGACGACGACGTAGCCGTTGTCGACGAAGAATTGTTTCTGTTCAGCGGTCAGCATGGGAGTGCTCCTTGTGCGTGTCGTGACTGCCCCTATTATGGCACCGCCGGCCCTTCGGCGTCTTTAGACCAGATCGCCCGGCTTTTGGACATTCGAGACGGGACACTCCTCGGGGTGCTGCCGCAGGACGCCCGGCGGGTGGCCGAAGTGGGCCGCGAAGGCGCGGGTGAAGTGGTGGACGTCGGGGTAGCCCACGGCAGCGGCAATCTCCTTGATGGGCACGGGCGGCGCGGACTGCCGCAGCAGCCCCAGCGCGCGGTCCATGCGCGCGCGCGTGATGTACCGCGCGGGGGAACTGCCGGTGAAGGCCTGGAAGACGCGCGCGAGGTGGCGCGGCGAGAGGTGCGCCTGGGCGGCGACATCGGCCAGCGGCAGCGGGCAGGCCAGGTTATCGTGGATGAAGCGCACGGCCAGCCGCGCCGCCCCGTCCCCCGCGCCGGGTCCCGGCGGCTCTTCTTTCTCCGCGTCCGGCGGGGCCGCGCCCGCCTGGGCAATGGTCAGCAGCAGGGCCGACGCCAGCGCGCCGTACTGCGCCCCGCAGGCGCGGCCCGGCGGCCCATCCGCCGCCGCTTGCAGCGCGCGCCACAGGGCGGACAGCCGCCCGCGCGCGTCCGGCACGACCAGGCGCGGCGACTCGGCGAACGCCCGCATCAGCCCGTCCACCTCACCCGTTTCTTGGGCACCGGACGGCTCACGCGGGGCAGGCATCCACATGAAGGACACCCAGCACAGCTCCATCTCCGGGTGGCCCGTGTTGACGATCTGGTGGATGACGCCGGGCCGGGCTACGAACAGGTCGCCCGGCTTCAGGTCGTGAGGCCTGCCCTGGACGATGAACCGGCCCGCCCCGTACTCGCCGACCAGGCAGGCCTCGAAGAACGTGTGCCGGTGCGGCTGGTTGTCCGCCAGGTGGCGGGCATAAGCCCAATGCAGCACCTCGGCTGTTCCCCGCCCCAGCCTCACCCGCCCCACGCCCCGGTTGAGCCGCTCCAGCCAATCCATCGCGCCTTCTTCCCCGTTCTTTGGAACGCCCCCCTACCCCATCGTGACGAAGCTGACGTGCCCGTCCGCGCAGACCTCGGCACGGTAGGGGTGGACGCGCAGGACGGCGTTCAGGCCGCGCAGGTAGGCCTGGACGTCCGCCAGGTCTTCGGTTTGCTGCCGGCGGACCGCCTCGGGCGACCCTCCCGGCATGACGCGGCTGTAGTGGGCGCAGACGGCGTGGTCGGGGCCGTCCGGCGCGGGGCCGTGGAAGATCAGGTACAGGTCGTGGACACCGTGCTGTCGGATCAAAAAGGTCAAGTCCTCCCGGTAGTGCCCCGCGCGCAGGAACTCGTAGCCGCTCGGGGCCAGCGCCCCAGGCCCGCCGGGCGCGTAAAAGCGGTCGTAATGGCGGACTCCCAGGTGGCGGCGCAAAAACTCGTCCATGCACTCCTGGAGTCGCCCATCGGAGCAGCACACCACCATCACCTCGGGTCGGCCCGCGCCCCAGGTCGCGTCCGTCACGAACACAGGATCGGGCGGCGAGGCCGTGTCCGCCTCGGCCGTGGCTCCCGTCTGCCAGGAAAACGTCGTCATAGATTATCCTCCGAGGTTCGGTCGTGCGAGGGTCAGCGCAGGCGTGCCAGTGCCGCCCGCGCCTGGAGCAGATCGCCCGCGAACAGCAGACGCGAGATCGCCTGAAGCTGCGGACGTTTCGCGGGAAGCTGCTTCTGGAGCGCGTAGAGCGCGACCGGCAGCCGCAGATCCTCCGGCGTATAGCGGAGCGCCGGGTTCAGGGCGCAGCGCAGGCGCTGAGTCGTTTCCAGATCACGATACCCGAACTCGACGGACGGCTCGATCTGCGTCCCCTCGCCCCAGTCGTTCCAGGTCGCGATCTGGACCACGGCCCGGCCGCTCCCCAGTGCCCGCGTCAGCGTCTCCGCATAGGTCTTGCCGGCTTGGTCTTCAATGACCGGATAGGATCTCTCGGCACCGGCCTCGCCGTAAACGTCTTGGAACCGGGGCCACGCACCGGGGATCGCCTGCGGCCACGCCTCCGCGCGGGCGTAGAAGCCGTCCAGGTCGCGGGCGCTCCCCGCCGTGCCGCCCTGCGGCTGCGGCCAGGCGAACGCGCCCGCCGCCGGAGGCCGCCGGTCGGACTCGGTGAACAGCAGCGGCGGCCGGGGCAGGCCCGCCAGCATCTGTGTCCACTGCGCGCCGCCGTAAAACCCCTCCCCGAAGACCAGAAACACGGGCCGCCCGTCCAGCGTCAGGTAGGCCGGGTCGGAGAACCAGTGCTGCTGCACCCAGCCCATCAGCCGCCGCCCGTGCGCGACCGCCTCGCCGGCGGGGAATCGGCCCCCGGCGATCAGATGCGGGACCGTCTGGTCCTCGTACATCACGGCGTAGCGGAGGCCCGCCCGCTTCACCGCCTCAATCAGCCTCAGCGTGTTCCGATGGTTGTCACCGTAGTCCCAATAGTCGTCATTCCCATACCAGTCGATGACGACGCCGTCGATCCCGGCCAGCTTCATCAGGAGGACGTGGCAGTCGAGCACGTCCGGGTCGCCCGAGTCGTACAGCCCCATGAGCGGGAAGAAACGCGAGGCGGCCTCGCGCCGCCCAGCCGTGATCCGCTCCGGGTGGAAGTGGTTCATGGTCCAGTGGTAGCCCCACTTCGCGCCCACCGGGGGTGCCTGGAACCAGGGCATATAGTGGGCCATGAGAAAAGCCGCATGGTGTGGCCCGGTTGCGGGCTTGGCCTGCTGGGCCGTACCCGGTCGGCAGAAAAGCCCAAGCGCGAGGAGCATCAGGACGAAACGTTTCATGTTCAAGACTCGCTCCAGGGGCTGCGACTAGCCCGCGCCGAGGCGCGGCGGGGGCGGCCAAACACCGTCTTCTTGGGAGGAGGTATGCGCGGCATCGAACTTGGCCGCCTCCCAGTGCTGCCGCGCCAGCGTGAGAAACGCCCGCGCATGGCCGTCGCCATCGAACGCCGACTTGGGGATGACGAAGCGGCGACCGTCGTTCAAGACAAAGGCGAAGTGATCGCCGCCGTCGGTGATCTCCCCGAAGTACGCCCAATGATGGTGGTAGCCGGGGCCGTCGCCCACGCGCCAAAGGAAGTCAAACTTGCTGATCTCGGCGGAACGCGGCAGCATCTGCGCCCGCGCCGCGCCCCACTGCCGCACCCCGTCCTTTGCGAGCAGCAGAAACCCCGCGAAAGGGACAACGGCAGTCACAGCCAGAACGATTCGGCTGAACAACAGCCCCGTACCGCTGGCAGACGCAACGCCGACGCAAAAGATCGGCACGGCACACAGGCGCAGCAGATGCCGGAGCGCGTGGCGGAGCCACGGACGCCAGAACTGCCGCCCCGCCTCCGCAGGCGTTAGTGTGAACGTGACCTTCATTTTACCCCGCCAGCCATCGGAGTTCCTGCGGCCCGATCTGGCATTCCGACCCGGCCCCGAAGTTGAGATGCAGCCCGAAGTCTTCCGGCAGGCGCGCGATCAGCTCGGAGCCGACGAAGCCCAGGCAATAGGGCGCGTCGCCGGCAAAGCGCCGGGCCAGTTCCAGGCGCGTGAACGCCAAAATCCAGACCGTGGGCGGGCGGTTGAGCGATAGCGGCGTCATGCCGGAGCCGTCCGAGGCGGGGGCCGTCGGACTCGGGACGAAGAGCAGGCTCGCCCGCAGGAGCGGCATCAGCGACGCCTTGTTCCCCGTCCCCGCATGGGCGGCGGCCAGCGCCTGCTCCAGATCGCCTTCCGGCGGCGCATCCCGGAAAGCAAGAGGGTCGGTCGGTGTGCCCCAGCCGGTGGCGTCGTCGAAGCCCGCCCCGCCCAGCACCTGCGGGAGCCTCGCGCCGCTGCCGGGTGGGGACCAGTCGGTGAAGTGGGCGGGGAAGGCCCGCCGGGCCATTTCCTCGGGGATCGGATTGGCGAACCGCATGTCGAACTGCCAGAACGTGCCGCAGAGGTCGCACCGGTGCAGGTAGACCGGGCCGTCGCCGTTGACGGCGATTCGCCGGGGCGGGGGCCAGGCCCCCCGTAAGCCCCCCTCCGGCACGGGGCGCATCCTAGCAGAGGGGTATCCATTGTTAGCCTCCTGGGCGCGGCGGGGGCGGCCACACGGTTTGATCGCCCAGCGGCGCGAGCGTCCGCCCTTCTCTGGCCGCGTTCCAGAAGTCCAGGGCGCACTGATAGAACTCCTGAGACTGCTGGGGGTTCTTGAACGCGCTCCGGGGCACGAAAACGCTGTCCTTTCCCTTCTGCCAGAAGTACACGTCCCTCCACTCGCGGCGGACTTCGGAGACAGCGGGCCAGGGGACGGACTTCGTTTTAAGCGGCGTGGAGTCCACGAAGCCCTCCGGGGTGAGCGTCGTCGTATACCTCCGCCGGCTTTTGGGCGTCAGGACGCGCCACACGATGAGTATCTGCATGAAGAAGGCAATGAAGGCGGCCAGCACGACCGTCATCACCAGAGCCGCGACAGGGAACCCCAGCCAGCCTAAATACCTCAGTTGATGCCCGAGCGTCCAAGTGCCGTAGGCGATGGGCACCGCGAACCTCACCCAGAGGCTGCGCCGGTGCGTCAAGGCATACAGAGTGCATCGGCACAAATCGCCGTAGGTCGAACAGTAGGTGACTTCCAAAGCTCCTCCTCGTTGCCGCCGCCCACAGCGCACAAGCAGGCGACGGGGAACGATTCCCCGCCGCCTGCTTGTGTTCCTGCTTCTGCCGACACGCCGCCGACGCTCACCGCCGGGGGCGGAAGCGGGCGCGGGGGGCCTCGTCGTCGGGACGCTCGGCGGGGGCTGTCGGCACCGGGGCCGAGTCGCCCGTCGCTTCGGGGGCCTCGCGCGGCTCGGGCGCGCTTTCGGCACGCGGGGGGCGGTCACCACCGCCGAAGCCGCTGCCGCCATTGGGACGACCGCCGCGATCACCACCGCCAAAGCCACCTCCACCCGGACGACCGCCACGATCACCGCCGCCGGGTCGTCCGCCGCGATCACCGCCGCCACCCCCACCGGGGCGCGGCGGGCGGCCTGGCTCGGGGTTGGCCGGGTCGAAGGGCTGGTCCAGGCCGCGCGCGGTCAGGTTGACGCGGCCCTGGGGGTCGATCTCGGTCACGCGGACGCGGATCTTGTCGCCCAGGCTGATGACGTCCTCGGGCTTGCCCACGCGCTCGTCCGAATCGGAGAGCTGCGAGACGTGGACCAGGCCATCTTTGCCCGGCAAAATCTCGACGAACGCACCGAACTGCAAGAAGCGGACGACCGTGCCCTCGTAGATGTCGCCCGGCGTCAGCGTCCGGGTCAGGTCCTCGACCGCCTTGCGCGCGGCGTCTCCCGCGCCGCCGTCCACGGCGGCGATGTAGACGGTGCCGTCCTGCTCGATGTCGATCTTCGCGCCCGTATCGGCGGTGATCTTCTTGATGGTCTTGCCGCCCGGCCCGATGACCAGGCCGATCTGCTCCGGCTCGATGTGCATCGTGAAGATGCGCGGGGCGTACTGGGACAGCTCCTCGCGCGGCGCGGCGATGGCCTCGGTGATCTTCCCCAGGATGTACAGCCGGGCGTCGCGGGCCTGGGCGAACGCCTGCACGAACACGTCGCGCGGGACGCCGCCGATCTTGGTGTCGAGCTGCAAGGCCGTGATGCCCTCGGCCGTTCCGGCGACTTTGAAATCCATGTCGCCCGAGAAGTCTTCCATGCCCTGGATGTCGGTCAGCACGGCGTACTTGCGGCCCTGACCGCCCTCGCCGCTGCCCTCGGGGCCTTCGATCAGGCCCATCGCGATGCCCGCGACGGGGGCCTTGAGCGGGACGCCCGCGTCCATCAGCGCCAGGGTCGAGCCGCACGTGGAACCCATCGAGGTCGAGCCGTTCGATTCGAGCACTTCCGATGTCAGCAGCATCGTATACGGGAACTTCTCGCGCGCGGGGATGACCGCCCGCAGGGCGCGCTCGGCGAGTGCGCCGTGGCCGATCTCGCGCCGCCCCGGCCCGCGCAGGGGCCGCGCCTCCCCGACCGAGTAGGGCGGGAAGTTGTAGAAGTGCATGTAGTGCTTTTCGCTGTCTTCTTCTAATGTGTCCACCATCTGGGCGTCGCCGCTCGACCCCAAGACCAGCGTGGTCAGCACCTGGGTCTGGCCTCGCGTGAACAGGCCCGTGCCGTGGACGCGGGGCAGCAGGCCGACCTCGCACGTGATCTGCCGGATGTCGGTCGTGCCGCGCCCGTCGGGCCGCTTGCCCTCGGTCAGGATCATGTCGCGGAGCTGGTCTTTGACAGCCTTGTCGGCGGCCTCTTTGATGTCGGCGATGTTGTCGGGGTACTCGCCCTTGAGCTGCTCGACGACGTCGTTGATCAGCAGCGTCAGGCCCGCCTCGCGCGAGGCCTTGTCGGGGTCGGACAGGCCCGCCCGCAGGGTGGCGTTGAAGCGGTCCTGGACCACCTTGAGGATGTCGGCGTGGACGTGATGCAGCGGCACGTCAGCCTTGGGCTTGTTCACCATCGCGGCCAGCTCGCGCTGCATGGCGCAGAGCTTCTTGCAGGCCTCGTGGGCGAAGTCCATCGCTTCCAGCATCTTGTCTTCGGAGACCTCGGACGCGCCTGCCTCGACCATCGCTATGGCCTCCTCGGTGGCGGCGACAATCAGGTCCAAGGGACTTTCCTGCTGCTCGGGGAACGTGGGGTTCAGGATGAACTGGCCCTCGGCGTCTAGCCCGACCCGGACGCAGCCGACCGGGCCGTTAAAGGGGATGTCGGAGACCATCAGGGCCGCCGAGGCGGCCGTGACGGCCAGCACGTCGGGCGAGAACTCGGGCTGGTACGAGAGCGGCATGGCGATCACCTGGGTCTCGTTCCGCATCCCATAGGGGAACAGGGGCCGCAGGGGCCGGTCGATCAGCCGGCAGGTCAGCGTGGCCTTCTCGCCGGGCCGCCCGCCGCGCTTGATGAAGCCGCCGGGGATTTTGCCGGTCGCGTATTTCCGCTCCTCGTAGTCGCAGGTAAGGGGGAAGAAGTCCAGATGCGCCTTCGGCTCCTTTGACATGGTCGCAGTGGCGAGGACGACGGTGTCGCCGTTGGTAAGTAGGACAGCCCCGCTTGCTTGCAGAGCGAGCTTCCCGGTGGCGATGCGGAGGGTCGCGCCGCACCACTCGGTTTCGACAAAATGTTCCATGTGTGGGTTCGTTTCTCCTGGAAATGGCCCGTAGGCGGGGGGGCGGCGCACTGCGCCGGGGTAGCCTCCCGCCGTCCGAGCGGGCAGTCAAACTGCCGACAAACAAAACGCCCCCCGCGCCGCTGGGGTCGCCGGGGGGCATTTTGTTCCTTGTCTTGCTTCGGGAGCCGCGCCGGGCATCGTGGCCGGGCGGGGCCGAAAATCTTAGTACTTGCTCCGAATACCCAGCTTGCCGACGAGCTGACGGTAGCGGTTGATGTCTTTGGCGGCCAGATAATTGAGCAGGCGGCGCTGCCGGCCGATCTGCACCATCAGACCACGCCGGGTATGGTTGTCGTGGCGGTGCAGTTTGAGATGTTCGGTCAGGTTCTTGATCGAGGCGTTCAGCAACGCGATCTGGACCTCGGGCGAACCCGTGTCCACGTCATGCGTCTTATTGTCGCCGATCACGACTTCCTTCTGTTCTTTGAGCAGAGCCATGGAGCCTGCGTCCTCCCTACGGTAGTTGGAATCCTGTTTGTAATCGGCCCAGTATACCGCGCCCGGCGGCACAATGTCAAGCAGGCCCTTCCCATTCTGTCCGCCACCCAGGCGGCGAGAAGGAAAACCCACCGCCGCCATGGAACCTCGCAAGTACGCCTCAAAACGGGCGCACCGAATAGTCTTTCCGGGAGCAGTCTTTGGCATCCGTCACCCTCGCGCACGTCGTCAAGCGCTACGACAAGACCGTCGCCGTCCAGGACCTCAGCCTCGACATCCGCGACAAAGAGTTCATGGTCCTGGTAGGCCCTTCGGGGTGCGGCAAGACAACCGCCCTGCGGATGATCGCCGGGCTGGAGGAGATCACCCAAGGCACGATCCAAATTGGGACCCGCACCGTCAACGACGTCTCCCCCAAAGACCGCGACATCGCCATGGTCTTCCAGAACTACGCGCTGTACCCCCACATGACCGTCGGCGACAACATGGCCTTCGGGCTGAAGCTGCGCCGTGTCCCCAAGGCCGAGATCACCCGCCGCGTCGGCGAGGCCGCCTCACTGCTCGGCATCGAGACGCTGCTGGGAAGGCGCCCGGCCCAGCTTTCCGGCGGCCAGCGCCAGCGCGTCGCCCTGGGACGGGCCATCGTGCGCGAGCCGCAGGTGTTTTTGATGGACGAGCCGCTGTCGAACCTGGACGCCAAACTGCGGGTGCAGACGCGGGCGGAGATCATCAAGCTGCACCGGCGGCTCGGAATCACCACGGTCTACGTCACGCACGACCAGGTCGAGGCCATGACCATGGGCGACCGCATCGCCGTGATGCAGGGCGGTCTGTTGCAGCAGGTCGCGCCGCCGATGGAGATCTACGCCCACCCCGTCAATATGTTCGTGGCCGGCTTCATCGGGACACCCTCGATGAACTTCCTCCCCGGCACACTCCGAAAGTCCCCCGACGGGTACGCCGTGGCGGGCGCGGGCTTCTCCGTTGCGGCCCCGCCCATCGCGCCCGCCACGCTTGACGCTTACGTGGGCAAGCCCGTCGTCCTGGGCGTCCGTCCCGCCGACATCTTCGACAAGAGCCTGCTTAATCCCGTCGAGGCCGCGCCCGGCAACACGGTCCGAACCCTCGTGGACGTATCCGAGCCGATGGGAGACATCGTGACGTTCTACCTCACGTGCGGCCCGGACACCCTGGTGGCGACCATCGACGCCGACACACAGGCCAAAGACGGGCAGGCGCTGGACATCGTGCTGGACCTGTCCAAGTGCCACCTGTTCGACCCCGAGACCGAGCAAGCCCTCACCTCCGCCGACTCAAACGAATGACACCTCCAGCCACGATCTTCTATGAGCATCCACACGGAGTGCTCTTTCAAGGGGACCCCCCCGCCTGGCTGGGCATGTTGGAGGATCGAATCGATAAAATCTTCCTGGACAAGTTCCTCTACTGCAAGCTAACTGAGACGGCCTTGCCCCATATCGCAATTTCCCTCAACGACGTCCAGCGAAAATCCACCAGGCGCGGAGACGAGTATGGCGTCAACTCGACGTTCCTATCAGGCCACTTCAAAGCATTCACGGTCAAGTTGAACCCGCTCGATGGTGTCTACGACTGTGACATCCGTCCGAATATGCAGACTGATAGGCTGCTTCGGCCTCATATCCATACCATTGATTATTTCTTCTGCACAGACCTATGGAACTTTGTTGAGGGCGGTGGTACTCCGCTTGCCGAAGTCACAGTGGTGGAAGAGGATCAGCCGTGATACCGTGCCAAGGACGGTTAACAGAAGCTGCCCACGCCTGGTCCATCCCCGCCTTGCTGTCGCGCAGGGTCTGCTCCAAATCGCCCTCCCACAGCGCGTCGGGGACATCAGCGGAAAAAATCTCCACTGAGTAAGCACCCGTGAAGCCGGACGCGCGCACAGCGGCGAGGAACGCCGGCAGCGGGATTTTGCCCCGGCCTGGAACCAGGCGGTCCCGGAACGAGCGCGGCGCACGCCAGTCGCTCACCTGCACCACGAAGATGCGGTCGCCGCCGGCAGTGATTTCCCGCTCCAGATCGGCGTCCTGCCAGACGTTCCAGCAGTCCAGGCACAGGCCGAAGGCGGGATGGTCCACGGCCTGGATGATCTCCATCGCCTGCGCCACGGTCCAGACGGCCGTTTCGATGTTCATGATAAACGGGTTCAGCGGCTCCAGGGCCAGCCGAACTCCGTGATCGGCACAATAGGCGGCCAGGGGCCGGTATTCGCGGATGCAGGCGTCTCTCACCCGCTGCACGTCGCCGCCGGGAGCCACGCCTGTGTTCGTCACGAAGGCCGCACCGGGCGCGAAAGGGGCCAGACGCTCAACGGACTGCCGGAAGCGGGCGAGGCGTTCCCCAACGTCCAGCGGCTCAGGCTGGGATTGGCTTGGGAACAAGGTGCGGACGACGGGCTGGACGCTGGAAACCGTCAGCCCGTGCGCGGCGGGCAGACACATCTGCTCCGCCGCCCGGACCGGGTCGAGCTTGAACTCGCAGACCTCGATGGCCCCCGCCCCCAGGCGTGCATAGGCCTCGACGTCCTGCTCGAACGTCCAGGGGTTGGTGGTGAACTCGCTGATGCCCAGCGTGTAGCCCGCGTCTGTCATCCGATGGCCCTCCTCGTATATGTACCTGCTTCGTCTTCTATCCCCGAGATCGGGCCGTGTGACGCGCGATGGAACGTTCGAGCGCGCAATTCGGTTGAATGACGGGTAATATCTGCTGGGGAATTGGATGACCGGCCGAGCAGCAACGGAGGGTTTAGAAGAGCGGCGCGCGGCTTTCGTGGCCCTGGCGCGGCGGCACGAGGCGGACCTGGTGCGGGCCGCCCGCCGCCTGTGCCGGGGCGACGACGACCGGGCGCAGGATCTGGTGCAGGACGCGCTCATTCGGGCCTACCTCGCCTACGTCGGGGACCGCGTGGACCACGAGCGGAACCTGCGGGCCTGGCTGCTGCGGATTCTGACCAACCTGTTCATCAACGACCACAAACGGCGGCAGAAGTGGGAGGCCGACATCGATGTCGAGACGCTGACGCGCGGCGGCGAGACTGGGCTGGCCTCGACCCACGCCGCGCCCGCCGATGTGCCGGGCGTCGCCCTGATGGACGCCACGCTGGACGAAGAACTGGAGCGGGCGCTGGCACTGCTCTCAGACCCGCTGCGCCTGTGCGTCATCCTGGTGGACATGGAGGGCCTAGACTATGCCGAGGCTGCCGCCGCCTTGGGTGTCCCCATCGGCACGGTCCGCTCGCGGCTGTCGCGGGCGCGGATGCAGCTCCACGACCGATTGATGGACTATGCCCGCCGCCAAGGTATCCTTTAGAAGTCCGCTGAGGCAAGAACACCCATGACACCCAACCCTCACGATCTCAAGCCCTGCCCACACATGCGCATCCTCGTCTCGTCCTGGCTGGACGGGGCGCTGGCGGGCTTTGCCCTCTGGTACACCGAGTTCCACATCGCCCACTGCCCGCAGTGCCGGTCGTCGCTCCCGTTCCTGCGGACACTGCACAGCCGCCTGGCCCAGATGGGCGCAAACTCGCCCGAGGCCGCCCTCGCGCCTGAGCGCTGGGAGCAGGTCGAAGCCGCGTGGCGGGCAGCGGACCCCGGCACCGCCTGAGTACCCTCCCACTCGAATTGCGGGCGGAGACGCAAAAAATCCCGGCCATCCCCTGTTGGGGTGGCCGGGATTTCGTCCGCGCGGCTATTTCGTGGCGGCGGCGCGCTTGCTTTGGCCGCGTCCCAGGCCGCGCTTGAAGGGCGCGCGGTGGACGATCTCGGTGTAATCCAGGCCCGCAGCGGTCAGGGCCTTGTGCCAGGAGTCGAAGCGGCGACGGGCCGCCGTGATCAGGGTGATGTCTTCCATCTCCATGTTTTTAGCGTTCAGCTCTTTGCCGTCGCGGTGGAACTCGCGCACCATGTCAAGGATGCGCTCATCGTCCCACTCGCGGTACTTGCGAATCTCGTCATAGTTCAGGCCGGACGCTTCCAGGGCCTCGCGCCACGAGCCGAAGTGGCTCTTCTTGGTGGCCGCGGCGGCGAGCTGCGGGTCCACGTTCAGGCAGACGTTGCGCCAGGACAGGTCCACCCCTTGGGAGTGCAGGTCCTGGACGCGGGCGACGATCCGCTCGCGGGTCCAGGATTTGTAGCGCCGGATCAGGTCGTAGTCCAGCCCGGCGAATCGGACCGCCGTCTCCCAGGTCCCGAAGTAGCGGGTGGCGGCGCGCAGGAGCGAAAGGTTGCTGCCGGCGACGCTGGAGTAGTTCAGGTTCTCACCGGACTCGTACATGCTGAGAATCTCAAGGGCAATCGCGTCTTTGTTCCATTTCCGATGCATAGGACAGTCTCCTGTGGTGGTGTAGTCTCCGGGATCGGCCCGGAGGTAACGCCGCGCGCACGGCAATGGGACGTCGCGTGTGAAGCCTCTCGCGGGAAAGGACAGGTGTGTCAGCTTTTGTACTGCTTTGCGTATCGCTCTCGTTGCGACAAATGGGATTATACTCTCATTCTTGCCGACAGTCAACGGTTTTATATAAAAATTTTGTTAAGTTTCGATTAAGTTATGCCCGAGTTTTATGCTAGAATAGCCGCAACAGGAAACAACGGAAAGTGGAACCCATGTCAAGCAGCCCGCAAAGCGTCCCCGTGGCCGACCACATCGCCCGGCTGCGGCCCTACGTGCCGGGCAAGCCCATCGAGGAGGTGCAGCGCGAGCTGGGCCTGCGCGACGTCATCAAGCTCGCCTCCAACGAGAACCCGCTGGGGCCGTCCCCGCGCGCCCTGGAGGCCCTGGCCCGAGCGGCGGGGGGCGTGTCGCTCTATCCCGAGGGCAGCGCGCCGGCTCTGCGCCGGGCGGTGTCCGAGCTGCAGCGAATGCCCGAGGACTGCCTCGTCTTCGGCAACGGCAGCGACGAGGTGCTGCACCTGCTGGCGCTGACGTTCTTGCAGCCCGGCGATGAGGCCGTGCAGGGCGACCCGTCGTTCGCTATGTACGAGATCTACGCGACCCAGTGCGACGCCGTCCCCGTCTTGGTGCCGCTGAAGAACTACACGCACGATCTAGACGCGATGGCCGACGCCGTGACGGCCCGGACGCGCATGGTCTTCCTCGCCAACCCCAACAACCCGACCGGGACGTTCGTGCGCGGCGCGCAGGTCGAGAAGTTCCTGGACCGGCTGCCGCCGCGCGTCCTGGTCGTGCTGGACGAGGCCTACGACGAGTACGTTTCGGACCCCGACAAGCCCGACCTGCGCCCCCACGTCCTCGCGGGCCGCAACGTCGTCATCCTGCACACCTTCTCCAAGGCTTACGGCCTGGCCGGCCTGCGCGTCGGCTACGGCATCACCACGCCCGAGATCGCCGCCCTCCTGAACCGCGTCCGCTCGCCCTTCAACGTCAACATCCCCGCCCAGGCCGCCGCCGCCGCCGCGCTGTCGGACACCGACCACGTCGCCCGCACGGTCGCCCTGAACGCCGAGGGCCGCCGCCTTTTCTACGCCGCGTTCGAGCGCATGGGGTTAGACTACGTCCCCAGCGAGGGCAACTTCGTCCTCGTGGACACGGGCCGCGACGCCCACACGGTCTTCCAGGCCTTACAGCACAAAGGCGTCATCGTCCGCTCCGCCTACGGCATGGGCCTCCCCCGCCACATCCGCGTCTCGACCGGCACGATGCCGCAGAACGAGCGATTCCTCGCCGCGCTGAAGGAAGTGCTGGCGTAGCACAAACCCCCGGATTTAAATCCGGGAAGCAGAGGCCAGAAGCTTATACAGGGTGATTGATTCGTTGAGCGACACGAACGGCTGGACAAGCTGACGCTGGAAGAGAGCATGGAGCAGATCAACGCCTCGCGGCGGGAGAAATCGGAATGACCAATACGAAGCGCCCAATCACTGCCGACGACCTGCCGACTTTGCAGAACGTGGGCGACCCGCAGGTCTCGCCGGACGGCGCGCGAGTCGCCTTCGTCCGCACCGTCACGGATTCGGAGAAGAACAAATATCAAGGCGAAATCTGGCTCGTGCCCGCCGACGGCAACGCGCCGCCGCGCCGGTTCACCGGGGGCAAGGACAGCGCGGGCGAGCCGCGCTGGTCGCCGGATGGGACCAAGATCGCGTTCGTTTCGGACCGCGAGGACGAGGCAGCGCAGGTGTTCGTCATCCCCGCCGACGGCGGCGAGGCATTAGCCTTGACGCATCTGGAGCCGGGGTCGGTGCAAGGCCTGCGCTGGTCGCCGGACGGAGCCAAGATCGCGTTCCTGTACCGGGCGACGCCGCAGGCATACACAAAAAAGGCCGTCGAGGAGCGCAAAACGAAAGGCCTGTCCGACCCGCCGCGCGTCCACACGCGGCTGTTCTACCGCCTGGACGGCTTCGGGTACTTCGACGGGTCGTACCCGCAGGTCTATGTCGCCGATGTCGCAACGGGCGAAGCTAAACCGCTGACGGGCGGCGAGTTCGGGTGCAGCGACATCGCCTGGTCCCCCGACGGCCAAACGCTGGCGTTTCTGTCTGACCGCCAGCCCGACGGGGACGCCCTGGGGCTGGCCGACGAGCAGCTATGGACCGTGCCCGTCGGGGGCGGTGACCTGACACAAATCACCGCCCCGCCGGGCGAGAAAGGCGGCCTGTGCTGGTCGCTGGACGGCCAGACGTTCGCCTACACCGGCAACCCTGACCCCGCGGACCAGTGGGGCACCAACAACAGCCGCGTCTTCTTACTGCCCGCCGGAGGTGGCGAAACGGCGCGCGACCTGACCGGCCACACCGACAAAGCCGTGGGGACGCTGACCATCGCGGATGTCGGCGGCGCGGGCGGCGAGGCCCTGGCCTGGAGCGCGGACGGGGCGCGGCTGGTCTTCCCGGTCAGCGAGAACGGCGACACGCGGGTCTACAGCGTCCCGGCAGGCGGGGGCGAGCTGACCCCTTTGACGCCCGCAGGCAGTGTCGTCGGCGGCTTCAGCGTCGCGGGTGACGCGCTGGCCTACACGCTCGGCTCTCCCACCCTGCCCGCCGAGGTCTTCGTCAACGACCGGCAGGTCTCCGACCTGAACCGGGCCTGGGCGGACGAGATCGCGCTCCAGCCTCCCACCCCGTTCGCGCTGGATAACGGCGCGGGCGGGACCGTGCCCGGCTGGTTCCTGCTGCCGCCAGGCCACGTCGCCGACGGCACGGCTCCCCTGGTGCTTTATGTCCACGGTGGGCCGCACTTGCAGTACGGCAACACGCTGTTCCACGAGCTTCAGTGGCTCGCCGCGCAGGGCTACGTCATCGCCTACGCCAACCCGCGCGGCTCCAAGGGCTACGGCGAGGCGCACACCAAAGCCATCAAAGGCGACTGGGGCGGCCCGGCCCTGGCCGACATGGAGCAGGTCGCCGACGAGGCCATCGCGCGCGGCTACTGCGCCCCCAACAAGACCGCCATCATGGGCGGCTCCTACGGCGGCTACCTCACCGCCTGGGCCGTCGGCCACACGGACCGCTTCGCCTGCGCCGTCGCCGACCGGCTGGTCGGCAGCCTGCCCTCGATGAGCGGCACGTCGGACTTCCCCTGGTCGCACGGGACGTACTACGGCGGCAACGCCTGGGACGACCCCGCCGACCTGTGGCGGCACTCGCCCCAAGCCTACGCCGGTCGAATCCACACGCCGCTGCTCTTGATCCACTCCGACGGCGACCTGCGCTGCCCCGTCGGCCAGGCCGAGGAGCTGTTCGCGGCCCTGCGCCTCCAGCGCAAGCCCGTCGAGTTCGTCCGCTACCCCGCCTCCACGTCGCACGGCCTGTCCCGCAACGGCCCGCCCGACCTGCGCCTGGACCGCCTGCGCCGCAACCTGGTCTGGCTGGACAAGTACCTCAAAGGAGGCACGGGCGAGAAATGAGCAGCGAGGCTAAACAAGACGCGGCCAAAAACCACGTTGCGCCCATTTGGCGGATTATGTCGTGACGCGGGCAGACGCGGACCGGGAACAGGTTCAGGAGGTACAAGGGGCGTTCCAGGAGCGGGGATACGGGACGCACCCCATTTGTGGGGTCGAGCGGACCGTCATCGCCGCCATGGAGACGGCTTCGTAAAGAGGACCGGGCCATATGACGGTCGCGTCCGAGGAGCATCTTATGACGACCGCCGGCGCGGACGGGCTGCTGGCCGAAGTCCACCCAAACCCCGAAACGGCACTCAAAGACGGCACGCAGTCCATCACCATCCCCGCCTTCCAAGCCTTAATGCACGAACTCGGCGTCATCGGCGAGGCGACAGGGCGGTGGCTGTGAGCCGAGGAAGTGAGGGCATATGAGCGACTTGGAGTGGTACTCAGTCAGGTGTATCTTCGAGCATGACGACCTGGCTTACGAGACGGAAACGACGGTCTATGAAGAGCGTATCGTGATTCTCCGAGCCGAAGGCCTGGATGATGCTATCGTTCGGGGGGAGGCCGAAGCAGAGGAGTACACGGTCAGCACTGGGGACGCTTCGATTCGCTACGCAGGCTTTATCGACGCCTACCGCACTGGCGAGAAAGAACTGCGAGATGGGATGGAAGTGTATTCACTGATGCGAGGGACCACGCTGCCAGAAGCGGAGTTTATCACGCGGTACTACGACGATGGGACTGAGCGTTCCCAGCGGTGGTCCGGTCCCGTTTCAGACCATGTGACCGGCGCGTGACCAAAACGCCGTCCCTGCCTAGCAGGGGCGGCGTTTCTGCGTCCTGATCTACAAGCCGAGGGCATCCAGCAGGGCAGCCTGTACCTCAGCGAGCCTGCCTGGAGACAGCGTACCGAGCAGTGAAAGAAAGCGCGCTGCACCACGAACCTGAACCTGGTGGCAGAGGGCGACAGATTCTCGCGTGAGACCGGCTTCGCCAGCGGGAAAAAAGATCGTGGTCGGGATCGATAGGCGCTTGGTCTTGCTGGTTAGGGGAATAACGATGCTCGTTTCCAAGTCCTGATTGAGCGCATCATCCTGGAGAACGATGGCCGGCCGGATGCCAGCCTGTTCCGGCCCGGACGGCACACCAAAGTCCACCATCCAGACCTCGCCGCGCTTCATGGGTGCTCCTCTTTGGCGAGAAGCGCGGCGCGGTGTTCTAAATCAGAATCGGCTAGTGCCCGTTCCTCCGCTGCATTCTCCGCCGCGTAGGCTCTCAGGGTTGCCGAGTCAAACACGGGGCGCGGGCGGGCGGCACGGACGGCGCGGGCGACAAGACGCGCAGCGTATTCGCTGGCCTGCCGGCCTTCTTTGGCAGAGAGGCGCTGCAAGTCGGCTTCGGTAGCCTCATCGAGCATGATCGTGTGTGTCGCCATGGTTAGATTGTACCACAGCCGGAAGGCTAGGCGAAGCGCTCCTCGGTCCAGGGGTCGGCGTGGTTGTGGTAGCCGCGCTGCTCCCAGAAGCCGCGCTTGTCGGACGTCAGGAACTCGATGCGGTTGAGGAACTTGGAGCCTTTCCAGGCGTACAGGTGGGGCGTGATGATCCGCAGGGGGGCACCGTGCTCGCGGGGAATGGGCTTGCCGTCTAGGGCGTAGGCCACGATGACATCAGGGTGCATCAGCTCGCCCAGCGCGTTGTTGGTGGTGTAGCCGTCCTTGCCGTACTGCATCACGAACGTGGCGTCGGGGCGGGGCACGACCAGGTCGGCGAGGCTCTCGAAGGGGATGCCGGTCCAGTGCAGGCCGTAGCGGCTCCAGTGGGTGACGCAGTGGAAGTCCGCGGTCAGCTCCAAACTGGGCAGCGCGGCCAGATCATCCAGGCTCAGCGATACGGGGTTGTCCACGGCTCCGTCGATGGTCAGGCGGAACTTGTTCGGCAGGAACATGGGCTGGACGCCTAGGTCGAGCACGGGGAACTTCTCGGTCAGGTACTGACCCGGCGGCAGGCGCTGCGAGCGCGGCGCGGCGACGCGAGTCCCCGTCTCGCCCCGCACCTTTGCCCGCTCGACGGCCTTCTGCTTGACGTGCAGGTACTTCTCGCTATACTCGGTGGCATTGTTGGTGTCGCTGGGCATGGCTGTTCTCTGGCCTTCCTAGTTCTGAGATTTCGGGCGCGGGGCCAGCCCGCGCCCGCCCGGCGTCTGGCGGGGCAGGATGTCGGGGCGGGGCTGGCCGTGTGCGCCGCGCCGGGGAAAGACGGGGCCTTTGTCGCGGGGCATGCGGAGCGGCTTGGTGTCGCCGGACCCGCCCCATCCGCCGTGGCTGTGCTTGGTGAATGGCATGGGAACTGCTTTCTGGGTTGTTTTCGGGGTTATTTTCTGGGCGCGGGTGTCCGCTTCTTCTTGCTGAACGACTCGGTGGGCAGGGCGGACAGCAGGCGCGCGACATCGCCCGCGGGGACTTTATCCCCGCCGGCGTTGGTGATGTAGAAGGCATCTCGGGCGCGGCTGCCCCAGACAGACAGGCGGGCGGCATGGATGTTCCAGCCCAGGGCGGACACGGCGCGGGCCAGGCGGTAGACGACGCCGGTCTCATCGGGGGCGCTGACTTCCAGCAGGCTGAACCGCTCCGAGGCTTCGTCGTCTATCTGTGCGGCATAAATGGTCTGCTCTTTCAGCGGCTTCTTGTGCGCCTGCAGCAGCTCGCCGATGCCGATCTCGCCCAGCAGGACGCGCCGCAGGCTCTCCTGCAAGGCCGCGCGCTTGGGGGCGGACAGCGCCTTGCCCCGGTAGTCCACCCAGAGCGTATCGATGGCGATGCGGACGCTGGCCTCGCGGGTGAACACCTGGGCCGTGTGCAGGTTGACGTCGTGGGCGTACAGCACGCCGGTGATCTTGGCGAGCAGGCCGGGACCGGGGTCGTCATAGGCACACAAAGTCAGCTCGGTGTGGTCCGTCCCGAACTCGTGCTTGAAGTCCACGGTCGGCTCGAACGTCTCGCGGAGGCGTCCGATCATGGCGATGTGCAGGTACATCTCTTCCAGGGGCGTGGTGAGCAGATACTGCGCGGGCAGGTTGCGGGTGTGCTCCAGGATGATGTCGGTGGGCAGGTTGTGCTGGGCCAGGCCCCGGCGGATGCGCTCGCGCTGGCGCTTCATGTCGGGGGGCGGCGGCAGGCCGTTTCCATCCCCGGCCCCGTCTCCCTCCCCGCCGGGCGCGGACAGGGCACTGGCGGCCCGCCCGTACAGCTCGGACAGGAAGCGGCCCTGCACCTCGGTCCAGACACCCTCGCCGACGGCGGCGGTGTCGGCCTGCGTCAGCAGGAACAGCATGTTCAGCGCGTCTAGGTCGGGCACCCCGCGCAGGAAGTCGCGCGTCGTCTCGTCCAGGGCGAGGTCGCGCAGACGGCTGAACTCGGCCATGTGCAGGTGTTGTTGGACCAGGAAAACGACTTTGCCGGTACGCTCGGCGTCCCAGCCCAGCCGCGCGCAGATTCGCGCGGCGCATTCGGCCCCGGTCTCGGCGTGGGGGCCGGGCCACTGCTTACCGATGTCGTGGATCAGGCCGGCCAGAAACAAGGTCTCGGGCTTCGCGACCTCGCCCATGATCCGCCGCCGCTCCGGGAAGCCGGCGTCGCCCCGGAATTCGTCCAGCAGCCGCACGACCCGCAGCGAGTGCGCGCCCACGGTCAGCGCGTGGGCGGCGTCGTAGGGGATCAGAGTCATGAGCGGGCCGAACTCGGGGAGCAGCCAGGCCAGCCCGCCCATCTCTTCGAGCCGGTCCAGGGCGTCGGCCACCCCGCGCTGAGCCGACAAGAGGCGGGTGAAGACGCGGCCCGCGAGGGCGGGGTCGGTCGGAACAGGACTGCCGACGAGCAGCCGGGCGATCTCCCCTTCCAGCGCAGGCGAGACCGACAGCCCGTAAGCCTGGGCCAATTCCACGACGTGCAGCGGCAGGGCCGGGTCACGCGCGGCCGCCTCCCCGTCCGCGAGCGAGAGGACGCGGCCCACCGCCGTCAGCCCCAAGCCCAAGGGCAGGTCGCTGTCCAGGCAGCGCGCGATCACCCGGCGCGCGATCCGGCGCGCGGACACGGCCTGCGTATAGTAGTCCCGCATGAACGTCTCGACTGCGGGCACGTCGGGCGCGTCTGTGTAGCCGAGCAGGGCGGCGACCGCCTCCTGTTTTTCCGCCGTCAGCGTTTCGCGCGGGGCGCCCGAAACCAGGTGCAGGGCCGTGCGCGTACACAGTAGGAAGTCGCGGGCGTCGTGGAGGCAAGCGGCGTCCGCGTCCGAGACCAGGCCCTGCGCGACCAGCGCGGGCCACAGCCGGGACAGCCCGGCGTGGCAGCGCACTTCGCCCATCCACTCCGCCGTCTGGATGTCGCGCAGCCCGCCCGCGCCCTCTTTGACGTTCGGCTCGACGCCGTAGACCTGGTCGCCACCGCTTTTCGCCAGTACGGCCTGCCGCTCGGCCCACTTCTGGAACAAAAAGTCCGCCGTCAGCAGGTGCTCGCGGAAGCGCGCCCGGAACTCCCCGAACAGTGCCCGGTCGCCGCACAGAAAGCGGGCGTCCAGCAGCGCGGTCTGGCTCTGGTGGTCCACCCGGCCCAGGTCCCCAATCAGGCGGTAGGCGTAGCCGACTTTCAGCCCCGCCCCGTACAGAAACACGTCCATGACCATCTGGAACATGTCTTTGATCAGGACGTTGAGGTACGAATCGTCTTCCAGGGCGGGGACGAACGTGATGTCCACGTCGGAGAACGGGGCCAGCTCCCGCCGCCCGTAGCCGCCCGTCGCAATGATGGCGATGGAGGGGGCGTCATGGCCCGGCCCGGCTCGCTCGATGGCGAGCGCGAAGAGTCGGCACAGGACGGCGTCCACCAGGGCGGTGTTGTGAGCCAGCAGCTCGGTCCCACGGCTGTGCCGGAGGGCGTCGGCACTGTTGATCCGCCCGTGCTGGTCTTTCAGGAACGCGCCGATGGCGGCGGGGTCGTCCAATCGGGACAAGTCGGGGGCGAACGGAGGGCAGATGTTTTCAGATGGCATGGTGAGGATCAGGCCCCGGCAGGGGCGGGATGCCGGTTAGTCAATGGTCTTCCGGCCCCGCCGGCGTGCCCGTCGGCGATGCCGGGATCCGCGCCGCCCGTTCGGCGGCGTCGGGCCGGCGGCCGGGGAACAGCGCCGTCATGCGCTGCGAAAAGGAAGCACCAAGCGGCGGCGGGGCAAAAGGCACGGCGGCAAACAGCGGGCCGGTCGCCGGGTTGCCGGCCAAGCCGTCGGGCGGGTCATCCTCCCCCGCGTTGTTCCCCCTGTCCCGCGCCGCTTCAATGCGCGTCAGTGCCGTTCGCAGCGCCTCGGGGCGTTCCACGAGGTGGGCGGCGTGGTCGTCTGAGGCCGTCACGACCGCGGCGTCCCAGCCCAGCCGGGCCAGACCGGCAGCGGGGGGTCCGAAGAGGCACAGGACGGCACCGCCGAGCCAGGCTGTCTTCGGCCCGCGTGACCAGCCCAGGCCCCAGTGCAGCGGCAGGCCGGCCAGTGTGGCCGTGACCGTCCAGCCGGGCATGGCCCCGGTCGCCAGCCGCGCGATCATCAGCGCCATCACCGCCTCCACCTCGTCCTTTGTCAGGTGCCGCGTCAGCCCGTTCGTCACCACCACCGCCGTCATGCCGTCCCGCCCGGCGACCACGAAAGCGTTCGGCTCGGGGCGGGGGATGCTGTACAGCGTGGGCAGGTCCATGTCCGCCTTGCCGCACAGCACGTGCAGCATCTCGTAGAGGTTCGGGGCGGCGTGCTGGCCCAGCAGCGTCGCCCCCCAGGCTTCCAGCGGGAACTTCTCTGAGGCCAGCGAGCCGAGGGTGGTGTAGACGAGGCCGAAGAGCAGCCCCCAGATCAGCCCCGCCACCGGGTGCCGGACGGGTGCCCCGAGCAGCGCGCCCACGGCCGCCCAGAACAGGCAGCAGGCGCAGGCGACGAGCGTCGGGCGGATGCGGAGCAAAAGCGGCCCTCACTGTCTGTCAGGATGCGAATATTGTACCCGCCCCGGCGGGGAAGAAGTCAAGGATGGGGAGGAACCTACCCCCGCCGCAAGCGGCGACCCCTCCCTAAGAAGGAAGGATGAAGACTCCGCTCCGATTCCTTCTTCCCTCTGACTCCCCCTTCCTTCTTAGGGAAGGGGGCGGGGGGTTAGGTTTCTCTCAGAACATGACCCGGTGCTTGCGGGCGGACACCGACAGCAGCAGGCCGACGGCCACTAAATTCACCAGCAGGCTGCTCAGGCCGTAGGAGAAGAACGGCAGCGGGACGCCGACGACGGGCATGATGCCGGTCGTCATGCCGACGTTGACGACGACGTGGAACGTCAGCATGGACAGGACGCCTGCGGCGAGAAGCCGCCCCAGCGGGTCGTCGCAGTCGGCCATGACGGCGACGCCGCGCTCCAGGAGCAGCAGGTACAGCAGCAACAGCAGGACGCAGACGGCGAACCCACCCTCCTCGCCGACGATGGTGAAGATGAAGTCCGTGTGCTGCTCCGGGATGAATCTGCCCCCGCTCTGCGTCCCCTTCTCGTACCCCTCCCCGCCCATGCCGCCCGCGCCGATGGCGATCTCGCTCTGGCGCAGGTGGTAGCCGCTGTCACGCGGGTCGGCGGCGGGGTTCAGAAACACCTGAAGGCGGTTCCGCTGGTAGTCCCTGAGCACGTGGTGCGGGTTGAAGTGCCACACGGCGGCGAACAGCAGGGTGCCGCCCAGCGACAGCAGCAGGAGGTGCCGGGGCGACGCGCCCGCGATGGACACCATGCCCAGCCACACGGCGAGCAGGACCAGCGACGTACCCAGGTCCGGCTGCGCGGCGATCAGCAGCATGGGGACGCCGATATGGGCCAGCGACTTGAGCAGGGTCGGCCACTCCCCGATTGTTTCGCCGTGCTGGACCAGAAACAGAGCCAGCGTCCCGATCAGGATGACCTTGGCGAACTCCGAAGGCTGGACCTGAACCGGTCCCAGCGGAATCCAGCGGGCCGCCCCGTGCGAGGGGTGGCCGACGAAGCGCACGATCAGCAGCAGGACGAGGTTGAGCGGGTATAGGTAGCGGGCGTAGCGCTTGAGCAGGACCTCGTAGTCCGAGCGGGCCAGCAGGGCGGCGGCGGACAGGCCCAGGGCGACGCCCACGGCCTGCTTGCGGACCAGGTCCAGCGGGCTTGCGTCGAGGTGCCGCGCGCTCTTGATGGCGAGGATGCCGCCCAGGCAGATCAGCAGTGCGCTGCCGAGGAGGACCCAGTCTATCTGCCGCCAGCCCTGCTTTGGTACGATCATGGCGTATCATAGTACCACGTTTCCCGCCCGGCGGGTTTCCGGGGCTTCCCATAGCCCGGCACACGCCTCCGTTAGAAGAGGCCATCCGCGGGGGATTGACGGGAATCGACCCCTATGACTGCAACCCCTGACCCTCTGGAAGTTAATCCCCCGCTCCAACATCGCCCCCGCGCAGATCGTGTTCGAGGTGATCGAGAGCAGCGAGATCAAGGACACCAGGCAGCTCCTGCGGATTCTCGACTTCTACCGGGCGCGCGGCTTCGGGGTCGCCCTGGACGATATGGGCGCGGGCTATAGCTCGCTCAACATGATGACCAAGCTCCGGCCCGACTACGTGAAGCTGGACATCGAGCTGATCCACCACGTCGACCGCGGCTCGTACAAGGCCCAGATCGCCGGCAAGATGCTGGAACTGGCCCAAGGCCTGGGCCTGAAGACCATCGCCGAGGGGGTCGAGACCGAGGAAGAATGGCAGTGGGCGCGGGCGCACGGGGCCGACTACCTACAGGGCTTTCTGTTCGCCCACCCCGCCTTCCCGCCGCCGCTGCCGGTCATGCCGCCTTCGCTCCAGGCCCGGTACGACGGCCTGGTCCGCGAGGAGAACGCCCGTCCCGATGCCACGCGGGACGCGCAGTTCCGCGTCGAGGCCTCGAAGTAGGGGCGGAGTCCGTAGGCACTTCCAGAAGCAAGAGGCGCGGGGCAGTCGCCCCGCGCCTTCTCTTGTCTCAGACCGCCACGGCCCCGGCGCGGGGGGGCGAGGCGGGGGGGCGCACGTCGTAGGCGCAGCCGTGGGACGAGGGCAGGACCTTGCCGGGGTTGCACAGGCCGGCGGGGTTGAAGACCGCCCGCAGGTCGGACATCGTCTTCAGCGTCTCGGGTGGGAACAGCAAGGGCATATAGTCGCGCTTCTCGACGCCGATGCCGTGCTCCCCGGTCAGCGTCCCTCCGACGCCGATGCACAATTCTAGAATCTCGTGCGAGGCGGCCATGACGCGCTTGACTTCGTCGGGGTCGCGCTCATCAAAGAGCGTGGCGGGGTGCAGGTTGCCGTCGCCGGCGTGGAAAACGTTCGCGATCCGCAGGCGGTGCCGCGCGCCGATGTCCGCGATGGCCCGCAGGACGTGGGGCAGCTTCGAGCGGGGGATGACGCAGTCCTGCGTCACGCACGAGGGGGCCAGACGCCCCAGCGTCCCCACGGCCTTTTTGCGGGCCGCCCACAGATCCGCGCGGTCGCGCGGGCTGGACGCCGACCGGACCTCGCGGGCGCGGTTCCGGGCGCACAAAGTACGCACCCGGTCCGCCTGCGCGTCCAACCCCGCCGCCAGCCCGTCCAGCTCGATGATGAGGATCGCCCCGGCGTCGCGCGGGAAGCCGAACCGGAAGGCGTCCTCGACGGCCTGCAAGATCACGGCGTCCATCATCTCCAGGGCGGCGGGGACGATGCCCCCGCCGATGATGTCAGAGACAGTTTGCGTCGCGTCGTCCACGGTGTCGAAGATGGCTAAGAGCGTCCGCACGGCCTGCGGGGCGCGGGTCAGCCGCACGGTCGCCTCCGTCACGATGCCGAACGTGCCCTCGGAGCCGAGCGCGACGCCGAGCAGGTCGTAGCCGTTGACGTCCTCGGTCTTGTCCCCGAGCGTCACCACGTCGCCATCGGGCAGGACCATCTCGACGGCCAGAATATGATTAGCCGTGACCCCATACTTCAGCGTGTGCGGCCCGCCGGCGTTGTTGGCGATGTTGCCGCCCAGCGTGCTGGCCCCCTGCGAGGACGGGTCGGGCGCGTACAGATATCCGTCTGCCGACACGGCCTTGGTCAGCGCGATGTTGACCGCGCCCGCCTGGGCCGAGAGCCGCCGGTTCCGCAGGTCGATGTCGAGGATGCGGTTCATCCGCGCCACGCCGATTAAGACGCCATCCGGGCACAATGTCCCGCCCGCAAGTCCCGTGCCCGCCCCGCGCGGGGCGAACGGGACGCCGTGTGCGGCGCACAGCGTGACGACGGCGGCGACTTCGGCCGTCGTGGACGGCAGCACGGTGGCGAGCGGCGCGGCCTTTTCCAGCGGGTAGGCGTCGCCCTCGTAGACCGCGCGCTCCCCCGCCGCGGCCAGCACCGCATCCGGGCCGACGAGCGTCTGGAGTTCTTGGAGCAGTGAATGTCGCATAAGGGGCATCTCAGGGGGCCTCTACTCCGGCGGCGCGGCGGGGAAGAGGCGGCGGCGCTTGCGGGGCTGGACGGCGGGCGACTCCGGCTCCGGGGAAGTCCGGCGCTTCAGGCGCACGTACAGGTAAAACGCCGCCGGCAGTGCGAGCAGGGCGACCGACCACCACCGGCCCAGGCCGCCATTCAAGTAAGCCAGGGCCAGGCCCCCGGCCAGCAGCACGGCGGTGGACAGGCCCAGGGCGCTGCGGCGGTGCGCCCCGCTGCCGGGTTCGGGCTGAAAGACGCGGCGGTCCATGACGTTCTCCTAGAGCAGTATACCCCGGCAGGAACCGCCCCTATCTTTATGTTAGAGAACCATGTTAGAAAATCGGGCAGCGGGGGTAGAAGAAGCGCATCTTTATCTTCAGCCCCCGTGTTTTTGACGGGATGGGCCACAGGGGGAACATGAGCAAACAGGTCCTGATCACCGGCGGCGCGGGCTTCATCGGCTCACACCTCGCCCGCGAGCTTCTGCGGCAGGGCTACCACGTCCGCGCGCTGGACAGCCTCGCCCCCCAGGTCCACGGGCCTGAAGCGAAGCGGCCCGCGTATCTGGAGCCGGACGTGGAGCTTGTCGTCGGCGATGTCCGTGACTCCCAAGCACTCGGGAAGGCGCTGAAGGGCGTGGACGCCGTGTACCACTTCGCCGCCCTCGTCGGGGTCGGCCAGAGCATGTACGAGATCGCGCGCTACACCGACGTCAACAACTCCGGCACGGCGACGCTGTTGGAAGCCCTGATCGAGAAGCCGGTCGAGCGGCTGGTCGTCGCGTCCAGCATGAGCATCTACGGCGAGGGCATGTACCGGTCCCCCGACGGTGATTTCATTCCCGGCGAGGAGCGTGGCCTGGACCAGCTCGGGCGGGGCGACTGGGAGGTGCACGGGCCGGACGGGGCGGCCCTGACGCCGCTGCCGACGCCCGAGACCAAGACGCCGTCGCTGTCCTCGATCTACGCCCTGTCCAAGTACGACCAGGAGCGGATGTGCCTGATCGTGGGCCGCGCCTACCACATCCCCACCGTCGCCCTGCGCTTCTTCAACGTGTTCGGCGTCGATCAGGCGCTCTCCAACCCCTACACGGGCGTCTTGGCGATCTTCGCCGCCCGCTACCTCAACGGGCGTCCCCCGGTCATCTTCGAGGACGGCGGCCAGCGGCGCGACTTCGTGAGCGTCCTGGACGTCGCCCACGCCTGCCGCTTGGCGCTGGAAACGGCGGACGCGGCGGGCCGCGTCTTCAACGTCGGCAGCGGCCAGTCCTACACCGTCTCGGAGATCGCCGCGCGCCTAGCACGGACACTGGGCATGGAGGACCTGCGGCCCGAAGTCTCGGGCAAGTATCGGGCCGGTGACATCCGCCACTGCTTCGCGGACATCTCCCAGGCGCGGCGGGTTTTGGGGTACGCGCCCTCGGTGTCCCTGGAAGACGGCCTGGGCGAGATTGCCGGGTGGCTGGAGGGGCAGGTCGCGCACGACCGCGTCGCCGAGGCGGGCGCGGAGCTGGCGAAGCGGGGGCTGACCGTATGAACGAGTCCGTGAAGAAGCCCGTTCTGATCACGGGCGGGGCGGGCTTCGTCGGCACCAACCTCGCCCACCATTTCCTCCGCCAGGGCGTCCCGGTCCGCGTCCTCGACAACCTTTCGCGGGCCGGCGTCGAGCAGAACCTGCGCTGGCTACGCGAGACGCACGGCGACATGGTGCAGGCCGAGGTCGGCGACATCCGCGACGCCGACGCGGTGCGGTGCGCGGCGCGCGGCGTGTCCCAGGTGTTCCATCTGGCCGCCCAAGTGGCCGTAACGACCAGCCTCATCGACCCCATGGCGGACTTCGAGGTCAACGCGCGCGGGACGCTGAACCTGCTGGAAGCCATTCGCGCCTGCCCCGACCCGCCGCCGCTCGTTTTCACTTCTACCAACAAGGTCTACGGCGGGCTGACGGGCCTGTCGCTGCGTGTGCGCGATGAGCATTATGAACCCGAGGACGTTCACGTCCGTGCCCACGGCATCGGCGAAAACCGCCCCCTGGATTTCCACAGCCCCTACGGCTGCTCCAAAGGGGCCGCCGACCAGTACGTGCTGGACTACGCCCGCACCTACGACCTGCCTGCCGTCGTCTTTCGGATGAGCTGCATCTACGGCCCGCACCAGTTCGGGACCGAAGACCAGGGCTGGGTCGCGCATTTCTTGATCCGCGCGCTGGAAGGCCGCCCGATCATGCTGTACGGCGACGGGATGCAGGTGCGGGATGTCCTATACGTCGATGATCTGGTGGAGGCGTTCACGCTCGCCCAGTCACACATGGGCGCGCTGTCCGGGCGGGCCTTCAACATCGGCGGCGGCGCGGGCAACACGGTCAGCCTGCGCGGGCTCCTGCGCCTGATCGGCGGAATGCAGGGGCGCAGCCCCGCCGTGCGCTATGACGACTGGCGGCCCGGCGACCAGCGCTACTACGTCTCGGACGCGCGGGCTTTCGGCGCGGCGACCGGTTGGACAGCCCGGACAAACGTGGCGCAGGGCATCGAGCGTCTGAGCCGCTGGCTGTGCGAAACGCGCGGCCTGGCCCCGAGGCTTTTGGTACGCGAGGAGGTCCTGGCGTGACCGATCTGATGCGGGCGGCTGTTCTGGAAGCGCCGGGCCGGATGGTCGTCCGGGAAGTCGCCCGGCCCAGTCCGGGGCCGGGCCAGGTGCGCGTCCGCTTGGAAGGCTGCGGCGTCTGCGCCTCCAACCTCCCGCCCTGGGAGGGGCGCGAGTGGTTCACGTACCCGATGGAGCCGGGCGCACTGGGCCACGAGGGCTGGGGCCGGGTGGATGCTCTGGGGCCGGGAGTGTCCGATCTCACCGTGGGCACCCGCGCCGCCTTTATGGGTTTTCATTCGTATGCTGAGTTCGATGTCGCGGACCGTGACAATGTCATCGCCCTCCCGACGGCTTTGGACGGACAGCCGTTCCCCGGTGAGCCGCTGGGCTGTGCCTTGAACATCTTCGCGCGCAGCCGGGTCGCGCCGGGCCAGACAGTCGCGGTCGTCGGCATCGGTTTTTTGGGGGCGCTGCTGACGCGGCTGGCGGCGGACACGGGCGCGACCGTCATCGCGCTGGCCCGTCGCCCGTTCGCCCGGCAGGTGGCACTGGACATGGGGGCCGCCCACGCGCTGCCGATGCCCGTCGGCGAGCGATGGCGGGCGGTGGAAGAAGTCAAGGCGCTGACAGGCGGCGAGTTCTGCGACGTCGTGATCGAGGCCACCGGCAAGCAGGAGCCGCTGGACCTGGCGGGCGAGCTGATGCGCGAACGCGGGTGCCTGGTCATCGCCGGCTACCACCAGGACGGCCTGCGCTCTGTTAATCTGCAATTATGGAATTGGCGCGGGATCGACGTGGTGAACGCGCACGAGCGCGACCCGCTGATGTACTCGGGCGGCATCGCGCGGGCGGTGGACGCCGTCGCCTCGGGCAGACTTGACCCCTCCACGCTCTACACGCACACGTTCCCTCTGGAACAGATCGGGGACGCCCTGGACGCCACGCGGGACCGGCCCGACGGGTTCCTGAAGGCCCTGGTGCGCCTGTGAGAGTAGAGACCCCCGCCCCCAATGGGGGAGCCGAAGCAGAAACTCTAGCTTTCCCCTTATTGGGGGCCGGGGGGCAGCGCGTCCTGATGACCGCAGATGCCGTGGGCGGCGTCTGGACCTATGCCCTGGACCTCGCCCGTGGCCTCGCCCCGCACGTCTCGGTGTCACTGGCGACGATGGGCCATCTGCCTTCCCCATCGCAGGAAGCCGAGGCCGCGCTCGTCCCCGGCCTGACATTGCACCCGTCATCTTTTGCTTTGGAGTGGGGGAACGACCCCTGGGCCGACGTCGCCCACGCCGGCGACTGGCTGCTGGCCCTGGAGGCCGATCTGCGGCCCGATGTCGTCCACCTCAACGGCTACGTCCACGGGGCGCTGCCGTGGCGCGCGCCCGTCTTGGCGGTGGGCCACTCGTGCGTTCTGTCCTGGTGGCGGGCCGTTCAGGGCGGTGACGCGCCCCCCGCCTGGGGCCGCTACGCGCGCGAAGTCCGAGCTGGCCTCCAAGCCGCTGCCTTGGTCGCTGCGCCGACGCGGGCGATGCTGAACGCTTTGGGAACGCACTACGGGCCGCTGCCTCCGAGCCTGGTCATCCCCAACGGGACCGCGACAGGGCCATTCGCGCCGGGTAAGAAAGAGTCGATCATCTTCAGCGCCGGGCGAGTCTGGGACGAGGCCAAGAACATGCGCGCTTTGGCCCAGGCCGCGCGCGGCCTGCCCTGGCCCGTGGTCGTGGCCGGGGACGCGCGCCACCCGGACGGGCGCGAGGAGCCGCTGCCCCACGTCCAGCCGCTGGGCCGTCTGGGGCCAGCCGAAGTGGCGCATTGGATGGCCCGCGCCGCCATTTACGCCCTGCCCGCGCGCTACGAGCCATTCGGCCTCTCGGCTCTAGAGGCGGCCCAGTCCGGCTGCGCGCTCGTTTTGGGCGACATCCCCAGCCTGCGCGAGGTCTGGGGTGAGGCGGCCCTGTTCGTCCCGCCGGACGATGCCGACGCCCTGCGCGCTGCGCTCTGCGCGTTGATTGCCGACGACAACCTGCGGGAACACATGGCCGCCCGCGCCCGAGCGCGCGCGGCAGACTACACGCCCGAGCGCATGGCAGACGGTTATCTGGCCGCGTACCGTGACCTGGCAGCAGAAGATCGCGGACCACGGGAAGATCGCGGACCGCGGAAGGACGAGGGGTTGAAAACCCCTCGCTAGGAGAAGCACCCTCTGGGTGCAGGAGGGCGTCATCGTGCGCAGGACGCCTCCCCCAGCGAGCAGTTTTCAACTGCTCGTGCATGTATCCGTGGACCACTGGAGAAGATCGGTTGCGCCTCGTCGTTTTCACCCACTCGCTGCTGTCCGACTGGAACCACGGCAATGCTCACTTCCTGCGCGGCGTCCTCACAGAGTTCATCGCGCGCGGGCACGATGTCCGCGCCTACGAGCCTGCGGACGCCTGGAGTCTGCAAAACCTGCGGTCGGAGCCGGCGGGCGAGGCGACCCAAGCGTCTTTCCACGTCGCCTACCCCACTCTGCACTCCACGCAATATGACTTGGCGACGCTCGACTTGGACACCGCACTCGATGGGGCAGACTTGGTCCTGGTCCACGAGTGGAACGCCCACGAGCTGGTCAGCCGCATCGGGGCGCACCGCGTCCGCGCCGGCGGTTATGCGCTGCTGTTCCACGACACACACCACCGGGCGGTGACGGACCGTGACAGCATGGCCGCCTACGACCTGAGCGGCTACGACGGCGTTCTGGCCTTCGGCAATATCATCCGCGACCTGTATCTCAAGGAGGGCTGGGCGCAGCGGGCCTGGACGTGGCACGAGGCCGCCGACACGCGCGTCTTCCGCCCCCTGCCCGATGTCGCCAAGACGGGGGATCTGGTCTGGATCGGCAACTGGGGCGACGGCGAGCGGACACGGGAGCTGCACGAATTTCTGCTCGAACCGGTTCATGCGCTCGGGCTGAAGGCGCGCGTCCACGGCGTCCGCTACCCCACCGAGGCCAAGCGGGCGCTGGCCGAGGCGGGCATCGAGTACGCCGGCTGGCTGCCGAACTTCGAGGCACCTCAGGTCTTCGCCCGGTTCAAAACAACGGTCCACGTCCCGCGCGGGCCGTACACGCGCGCCCTGCCCGGCATCCCGACCATCCGCGTCTTCGAGGCCCTGGCCTGCGGCATCCCGCTTGTCTCGGCCCCCTGGGACGACGCCGAGCATCTATTCACGCCCGGCGAGGACTTCCTGGTCGCCCGTGACGGGGCCGAGATGCGCGCGCATCTGCGGACACTGCTCGGCGACCCCAGCGCGGCGCGGGACCTGGCCGCACGGGGCCTGGACACGATCCAGCGGCGGCACACCTGCGCGCACCGGGTCGATGAGTTGCTGGAGATATGGGAAGCCCTTTGAGGAACCTCATCCCCAGCCCTTCTCCTTCCGCAAGGAGAGGGTGGCGCGGAGTGAAGAGTGGACGGAGCGACGGGTGAGGTCCCCCTAAACGCCTATGAACATCGCCTTTTTCGGCTCCAGCCTCGTGTCCGCCTATTGGAATGGGGCGGCCACTTACTACCGGGGTATCGTCCGCGCCCTGGACGCGCGGGGGCACCGGGTCACGTTCTTCGAGCCGGACGCCTACGGGCGGCAGCAGCACCGGGATATGGCCGATCCCGAGTGGGCGCGCGTCGTGGTCTATCCGGGCGAGGGGGAGGCAGGTGTCTTAGCCGCTTTGGAGCAGGCGTGCGGGGCCGATCTAATTGTCAAGGCCAGCGGCGTGGGCGTCTTCGACGCGCTCCTAGAGGCCGCCGTACTGGAGGTGAGGCGCGCCGGGTCACTCGTCGCCTTCTGGGACGTGGACGCACCGGCGACGCTGGAGCGGGTGCAGGGCGACCCCGCAGACCCGTTCCGTGCCCTCGTCCCGCACTACGACCTGGTTCTGACCTACGGCGGCGGCGACCCGGTCGTCCAGGCCTATGAAGCCCTGGGCGCGCGGCGGTGCGTCCCGATCTACAACGCCCTGGACCCCCAGACGCACCACCCGGTTGCGCCGGACCCGCGCTTTGCGGCCACGCTGGGCTTCCTGGGGAACCGATTGCCAGACCGCGAGGCGCGCGTCGAGGAGTTCTTTCTGGGTGCCGCCGCGCGCCTGCCCGGCGAGACTTTTCTGATCGGCGGCAGCGGTTGGGAGGACAAAGCGATGCCCCCCAACGTCCGCTACGCCGGGCATATCTACACGCCGGACCACAACGCCTTCAACTGTACGCCCCGTGCCGTGCTGAACGTCAGCCGCGACTCGATGGCCCGGTACGGCTTCTCGCCCGCGACGCGCGTGTTCGAGGCGGCGGGCGCGGGCGCGTGCCTGATCACGGATCTCTGGGAGGGCATCGGGGACTTCTTTGAGCCGGACCGCGAAATTCTCGTGGCGCGGTCAGGCGGAGACGTGGCGGGCATCGTGGCTGGTTTATCGGCGGAGCGGGCGCGGGCCGTCGGGCAGGCGGCCCTGGCGCGCGCCCTAGCCGCACACACCTACGCGCACCGGGTTGAAGCGTTGGAAAAAGCGTTGGAGGAGGCGATGGGCGTATGACGCGACCGCTGCGGATCGTCATCCTGGGCCTGTCCATCACGTCATCCTGGGGCAACGGCCACGCGACCACATTCCGCGGGCTGGTGCGCGAGCTGGCCGCGCGCGGCCACGATGTCCTGTTCCTGGAGCGCGACGTCCCGTGGTACGCCGATCACCGCGACCTGCCCACGCCGCCCTATGGGCGAACCGCTCTGTACCGAAGTGCGGGCGAGCTGCAAGAAAAGTGGACCGACACAGTGCGGGACGCGGACGCCGTAGTCGTCGGTTCCTACGTCCCCGAGGGCGTTGCCGTCGGGCGCTGGGTACAGCGCACGGCGCGCGGCCTGCGGGCGTTTTATGACATCGACACGCCCGTCACCCTCTCAGCACTGCGTCACGGGACTTGCGCCTATCTCGCGCCCGAGATGATCCCCGACTACGACCTCTACTTGTCGTTCGCCGGCGGCCCGGCCCTGACGCAGCTCCAAACGGCGTTCGGGTCGCCCCGCGCCGTCCCGCTGTACTGCTCCGTAGACCCGGCCCTGTACTTCCCCCGAGACGTTTCCCAGGGCGTTGAAGCCGCTGAAGATGCATATGACCTCGGGTACATGGGTACTTATAGCGACGACAGACAGCCGCCCCTGGATCGCCTGCTGCTGGAACCTGCCCGTCGCTGGGCCGGGGGCCGGTTCGTCGTGGCCGGCCCGCAGTACCCCGACACGATCCGCTGGCCCGGCAACGTCGCCCGGATCGAGCACCTGCCGCCTGCCGCGCACCGGGGGTTCTATGGCCGGCAGCGGTGGACGCTCAACGTCACACGGGCGGACATGATCCATCTAGGCTGGTCGCCCTCGGTCCGGCTGTTCGAGGCCGCCGCCTGCGGCGTCCCGGTCGTCAGCGACTGGTGGGAGGGGCTGGACACGTTCTTCGCACCGGGCGAGGAGATCGTCATCGCGCATAATGCCGAAGACACTCTGCACGCCCTGCGCGACGTGCCCGAGTGTGAAAGGCGGGCCATCGGCGCGCGGGCACGGGCAAGGGTGCTGGCCGCGCACACGGCGGCGCACCGGGCACAAGAGCTGGAAGCGTATTTGACGCACACGGAGAGAGACACATGAACCTATGGGAGCGGATCGCGCCGCACTTGCCGGGCGATGGGGGCATTGGGGGCTGGAGCATTTTGGACATCGGCGGCTACGGGGCCGGGGGCTTTGCGGGGCGAGGGGCGCGGATGTCAGAAATCGGGATGGGGCCGGACGTTTACAATTTGGCCTCATCGTGGGAGCGCTATGACCTCGTCCTCTGCCCGGACGGATTGGACGCGCTGCGATACCCCCGCCTCGCCCTGGACATCCTGGCGCGGAAGACGAACCGCCTGCTGCTGCTCCGGGGCGACGAGGCGATGCTCACCGGCAGCGGCCTGTGCGTCAGGCAAGTGTCGGGCGACGGCCTCCTCGTGTGCGCGCCCGTACCGGAAGAGCGTGCCGCTCGCGATGCTGAGTATGAAGCCGCCGCGGGGCTGAACGCGCGGCTGACGCGGACGCTGCGCTTCCGAAACTGCTGGGTCAACATCACGCCGGGGTACACCGAGACCTGCTACCACGACGGGACGCGCGTCCCGGCCACGCCCGAAGACAGCGACGGCTACCGGGAAAATGCCACCCGCTTCGGCTACGGCGACGACCTGGCAGGCCTCTCGCGCGAGCACGAGGTCCTGCACACGTTCCTGGCCGAGGCGCGCATCGGCGGCGCGTCCCCCACCCTGTGGGCGGTCGCGCACGGGCAGGAGGGTGACGTCGCGCCGGTCTGGGCACAGGAAGAAGAAGAAACCGTCGTGCTGGCCTTCCAGACCTACCTGCACGGCGGCCCGTTCGACGCGCCGCTGGAAGGGCTGGCCTCTGAGGGACTGGACGTGGCCGCGCTGCGCGAGGAGGCATGGGCGCTGCTGCGGTAGACAACGGTTCTGGCTAAGAGCAGCGACCCGGTGCATTCGCGCCGGGCCGTTCTTCGGTGCCGCGTTCTGCATCAAACCACCGGGTCGCCGCCGGTGATGCCGTAGATCATGCCGGTGATGTAGCTCGCCTCCGGGGACGCCAAGAGGACGTACACCGGCGCAAGCTCGGCGGGCTGGGCGGGCCGCCCCAGCAGCGTGTCCTCGCCGAACGTCTTCGCCTGGTCCGGCGGCATCGTCGAGCAGATCAGCGGCGTCCAGACCGGGCCGGGGGCGACCGAGTTGACGCGGACGCCGCTCTTGATGGCGTCCTCGGCCAGGCCCTTGGTGAAGTTGACGATGGCCCCCTTGGTCGCCGCGTAGGCCAGCAGCATGGCGTCCGGCTGGACCGCCTCGATGGAGCTGGTGTTATGGAGCTGGTGTTGATGATGGAGCCGCCCGGCTTCATCTGCGGCAGGGCGGCCTTGCACAGATAGAACATCGCCGAGATGTTGGTACGGAACGTGTAGTCCCACTCGTCCGAGGGTATGTCCGCGATGCTCTCGTGCGTCCGCTGGAAAGCGGCGTTGTTGACCAGGATGTCCAGCCGCCCGAACTCGTCTACAGCGCGACGAACCAGACCCTGGCAGTGCGATTCGTCGGAGATGTCGCCGGCCACGGCCTTGCGCCCGGCCTGGGTCACCAGCCGCGTGGTCTCCTGCGCGTCACGGTCTTCGCTCAGGTAGGAGATCAGCACATCAGCCCCCTCACGCGCGAAGGCCAGGGCGACCGCCCGGCCGATGCCGCTGTCCGCGCCCGTGATCAGGGCCGCGCGGCCTTCTAACTTTCCGCTCCCTTTGTAGGACTTTTCGCCGTAGTCCGGCGGGTTGGTCATGCGCGCCTCGTCGCCGGGCGGCGTCTGCGCCGGCTCGTCGAAGGGGGGCCTGGCGAACCGTTCGCGCGGGTCTTGGGTGTCTGGCATGGTGTAGTTCTCCTTCGGCTGTCGTGTCTGCCTTTGTCTTCCCCGGCGAAAACGGGCGCAAACCGGGCGGGCGCAAGAAAAAACGCCCCCCGCTGAAGCGGGAGGTGTTTTTCGTCGGCAGCCAAAAAGCCTACTTGGCCGGCACGAACTTCAAGGCGAGCGAGTTCATGCAGTAGCGCAAGCCGGTCGGGCGCGGGCCGTCGTCGAAGACGTGCCCCAGGTGCGAGCCGCAGTGGGTACACAGGATCTCGGTCCGGCGCATCCCCAGGCTGTCGTCGGTCTGCTCGATGACGCTGGTTTTGCTGATGGGCTGCCAGAACGAGGGCCAGCCGGTCCCCGAGTCGAACTGTGTGTCCGTCGAGAACAGCGGGTTGCCGTCGGCGGGGCAGACGTAGGTGCCCTTGCCCTTGGCCTCGTACTGGCCCGAGTACGGCGGCTCAGTGCCCGCCTCCCGCATGATGTGGTACTGGGCCGGCGTCAGAAGCTTGTGCCACCCGGCATCGGTCTTGACGAACGGGTAATGGCGCGTGTCAGGCTTGGCCTCGGCGGGGAGCAGCAGGCCCGCACGGCCCAGGAGCAGGGCCGCACCGGCGGCAGCACCCGCCGTCAGCCCGCCGCGCAGTATTTCTCGGCGTGTCAGCTTCATATCGTTACCTCTTGCCTTCTATAACAGAATCGGCAGGCGAAAAGTTCATCAGCGAGGGCAGAACGAAAAATCCCCTGCCCGATAGCTCAGGCAGGGGACACGACAGGGGATGGTACAGACGAACATTTATGCGCTCGGGCTGGGGGCTTTGCGCTTGCGCGCCCGGAGGATCAGGCCCAGCGTGCCGAAGGCGGTGAAGCCCAGGCCCGCGAGCTGCGACGGCTCGGGGGCGGCACTCGGCGAGGAGATGCTGACCTCGCTGATGTTCGTGGTCCACTGGTTCGTGGCCGAGGCGTACTCTTGAATAGTCCAAAAGTTGTTCGGGTCCGTGGGATCAAGCGTCGTGCTGCTGTAGTCACCCCAGCGGTTATCGGTGCCGTCGAGGACGTTGTAGCTGCCCTGCCCCGCAGCGGTCGTCGTGGGGCCGCCGAAGGTGATAAGTGTGCCTGCCGTGTTGAGCTGACCCACGAGAACGTCGCTGCTGGCGTACTGGCCGGGGCCGGAGCTGGAAAAGCCGACGACGACTTTGCCGACGGAGTTAATTGCCAGCGAGGGATAGTTGTAGTTCAGGCTGCCGTTGCCGATGAGCTGGTCCAGCACGGTCGCCTTTGTCGTCGCGTCGATGCCGACGATGCGGATGTCTTCCAGCCCGCCTGCGCCGGGGTCCTTGACGCTTTGCGCGCCGTAGATGATGGTGCCGACCTTGACGACCGAGCCGCTGAAGCGGGTATCACCGCCATCGATGAGCGCCGTGCTCCCCCTCTGGGTGTCTTGAGGCGGGCCGCTGTAGGGAGTGACGGCAACGTTACCGCCGCCGCCGTTGAGCTGGCCGGTCGTGCCCGTGATCGTGGAAAGGCTGTTGCGGCCAGCGGGCGTGTTGTAGTCGGAGAGGAGGTAGGCAGTCGTGTCCGTACCCATGTCGGTCACCGGATGCGGCGTGGCCCCGGTGGAGTTCGGGTTCTGGTTGTAGAAGAGTGTGCTGGTCGGGGCGGCGGAAGTCGGGCTGCCGATCAGGCTGGCCTTGTCTATCGCCAGAACGCTCGTCGCAGCAAAGTTGTTGCCGCTGAAATCGTTGAGGCCGACGTAGACGCCCTGGGCGTTCACCCCCAGGGTGTCATAGTCGGCGAAATAGTTCTGGGGGGTGCCCGAAAAGGTGTTGAAGGCAAAGCCGTTGAAGCCCTGCGTCAGATCAGATGTTTTAGAAACGGCGACGAGAAGCTGATTGTTGATGTTGCCGGACGAGAAAGCCAGCTCGGTGGCAAACCAGTGCCCACTGGAAGAGTCATATTGGATGCGGGGGTCGAAGACGCCGGGTTGAGCGGCAGTGGTAAGCCCGGCGTCATCCCAGAAGTTTTGATCCGTCGTGTGGGACACCAGGCCGCCCGTCTTGCTGAAGACGGCATAGCCGCCGTTGATCAGCTCGCCGAACTGGGTCGGACCCACCGCCCCCATCGTGTCCGGGGGGATAAAGTTGTCGGTCACCCCGAGCGTGTTCACCCCGAGCGTGAACTGGCCGCTGAAGTTCTGTGTCACTTGGTAGGCGGGCGGTGTCTGGGCCTGTGCGGACGGCGCGAGGGCGGACGCCAGGCCGAGGGCGAGCAGGCCCGTGGTCACGCCCACGCGGCGGTGTTGGGGACGGAGTCTCATTAGGATGATGTCCTTCTGTGTCAGCAGGCGACGGCGCCGGATGGGTTGGAAACTGCGCGGCACGGGGACTGCTGATGCCGCGCACAGAGTATAACAGACTTTATCACAAAAGGCAAGATTTATTTATCCTGCGCCTGATCGCACAAGCAGCGAGGAGACAGCAACCCATCTAGGGCGCTTCTGCCAGCACTTCGCGCAGCGTCGCCCCCAGCAGCGCGGCGAGGTTCGGCACTGACTCGCGGTGCATGATCTCCAGCCCGTGCGAGTTCTCAGCCCCGAAGGCCAGCGTGATAGGCCGGGCGACCAGGCCCGCCGCCGCCGCGCAGCTCGCGTCGCTGCCGCCCCGCGACAGCGCCTGGAAGTGGGGCGTCTGCCCGATGCCGCGCGCCGCCCGCGCCACCAGGGCGATGTCGCGCGCCTGCATGGCGGCGTAGCCATCATGCACCCAAACCGTCGGCTGGCCGTCCAGCGGGAACGGACTTTCGGGCACGCGCGGCCCGATCTCCAGCGCGATGCCGACCCGCGCGGGCCGCCGACCCAGCAGCCACAAGGCCCCCTGCCCCCCGACCTCCTCCGAGGCCGTGGCGGCGAAGAGAATACGCGCCGGGTCCAGGCCGCCCCCGCCCTCCTCCGCCATGTGTTCCAGGGCCAGCAGCAGCGCGGCCAGGTCCGCCCGGTCGTCCAAAAACGGTGCGGCCACGAAGTCGCCCAGGTCGGTCGTGGTCCGCCGCGACGGGTGCAAAACCACGCGCGTCCCGGCCCGGACCCCGCGCGCTTCCAGCGCATCGCGGCTCAGGCCGGTAAAGACGCGCGCGTCGGCCCAGGTCAGCGCCCGCTCGCGCGCCTGGGTCGGGGCGTAAGACGGGTCATTGCTGTGGATGCCGCCGAACGACACGACGCCCGTGATCGGCCCCTCCTCGGCCAGCACTAGGACGGGGCATTCACCCCACTTCCACGGGTACAGCCCACCCAGCGGCGTCACGACCAGCCGCCCGTCGTCCTCGGCCCGCACGACCAGCAGCGCGATCTCGTCTAAATGGGCCATGACCACCACGTCCGGCGCGTCGGGGACGCGCCCCGCGCCCGGCAACGACAGCAGCAGGTTCCCCCGCGCATCCGCCTCGTGCGCGCACCCCAGGCGCTCGGCATGGGCGGCGACCACCGCCCGCACCGCGTCCTCCTGCCCCGGCGGTCCGGGCGCGGCGACGAGTTCTTCCAGCAGCGTGAGCCAGTCGGTCATGGGCGTCTTCTCCGCAGTGATTGTACACCAAATCGGGTAGACAAAGCCGCCGCCCTGTGATACACTGCTTCCAGTTGTTGACAACACTGAGGTGACGCCATGAGCAGCGAGTTGAACAAGATGGGCGAGTTTTCAGGCAGCGTAACACGGGCCGACTTCGGCCCGAATATTCGCATCGACGATTTCACATCCTACGTCCACAAGGCGAAAGAGGGTGGGTACTGGGCAGAAGTCCCGGCCCTGCCCGGCTGCGTCACCCAGGGCGAGACGCTGGATGAGGTCGTGGACAACCTGAACGACGCGATTGAAGGCTGGCTCTCCGTGCAGACACTGGACTCGCTGAAGGCCAAAGGCGTTCAGTTTACGGTTCTCCCGGAGGCTGAGGCCAGCTCATCCCCGGCGCACTGGCCCCGCGTCCGCACCCTGGAACTGGCGGCATGAAAGCGCCCCTATGAAGACCGTCTCCGGCAAACAGTTCGCCAAAGTTCTCCGGGATCAGGGATGGACGCTGGCGCGGATTAGCAAGCACCACATTTACGCCTCACCTGATGGCAAGGTAACAGTGTCGGTCCCAGTTCACAACAATCAGGACTTAAAAACCGGTATCCTCGCCGCTCTTCTCAAGCAAACAGGTTTGACAGAAGCAGACTTGTAGAGTAATCGCAATAAGGTTATATTCCGAGCTGTGGCAACGCAGGTTGGGGCGACAACACGAAAAGGCACACGCATGAGTGATGATGAACTACAGACAAGCGAGAGCGTTCCTATCTCCTGGCGAGCCTTTCTTGAGACATGCTCTCCTATGAGGCCAGCGCTGATCGAATCGTCTACAGAAGTCGAGAATGGGCTTGCCCGTATCAATACTCCCCCAATCATGCTGTTCTGCGAGAACATCGACTGTAAAAAAGAGCAATATTCCGATGTTGCTGGGCACTCCTATGCGTATCAAATGGAGGGGGGCATCTTCCTCAAGTATACCTGTCGCCACTGCCGGCACGAGAAGAAGTTCTATTCGGTCTTAGGTCTAAGCAACATACAAAACGGTTTGCCCAATACTGGTTTCGCGATCAAGCTGGGCGAATTACCCTCGTTCGGCCCGCCGACGCCGAATCGACTCTTGCGGCTGTTTGGCGATGACAGTGTAGTTTTCCTCAAGGGCCGACAATGTGAAAATCAGGGTCTCGGGGTTGGTGCATTCGCGTACTACCGTCGCGTCGTTGAGAACCACAAGAATCAGCTAATCCAAGAGATTGCCAAAGTAGCGAAGCGGTTAGGGGCTGAAGAGAGCACCTTAGCCTTGTTCTACAAGGCAATAAACGAAATATCATTCGAGAAATCGATTGACAGCATAAAAGATGCAGTTCCAAAAGAACTAATGATTCAGAGTCATAACCCTTTACTGCTCCTTCATGGCGCGTTGAGTCAAGGACTTCACGATGGTACTGATGAAGAGTGTCTTGAACATGCCCACGCTGTTAGAGTGATCTTAACTGAATTAACTGAGCGGATAGGATTGCTTTTAAAAGAAGAACAAGAGCTTAAGCAGGCAGTTGGTCGGCTGCCCAAAGTTCGACAGACAGCTAGCCCTAAACAAATCACGGGACCCTAATCTTGGTGAACCCGAATAGTAGAACCGTTTTTAGCTTAAGCTCCTCATTCAGCGATGCCCTTTCTGTTGGGCAGGACTCTCCAGGCCGTTGGGTGAATTGGGCGGCATGAAAATCTATACGCGGGCGGGGGATGCGGGGGAGACGGGGCTGTACGGGGGGCAGCGGGTGCTCAAGAACGTCATCCGGGTCGAGACCTACGGCACGGTGGATGAGTGCAACGCCGTCCTGGGGGCGGCCCTGGCGGCGGGGGTGGACGACGAGGCGCGGGCGATGCTGATTCGCATCCAGGGGGAGCTGTTCGAGGTGGGCGCGGACCTGGCGACGCCGTCGGCGCGGGGCGAGACGGTCCCGCGCATCCAGCCCGAGGAGACGGCGCGGCTCGAGTCAGAGATCGACCGCTTCGAGGAGGAGCTGCCGCCGCTGCGCCACTTCATCCTGCCGGGGGGGTCGCCGGGCGGGGCGGCTCTGCACTCGGCGCGGGCGGTCTGCCGCCGGGCGGAGCGGCTGCTGGTGACGCTGGAGCGGGCCGAGGAGGTCAACCCCGAGGTGGGCCGGTATCTCAACCGCCTGAGCGACCATTTGTTCGTGCTGGCGCGGCTGGTCAACCACCGCGCGGGTGTCCCGGAAACGATCTGGGAGCGGCCCGCGCAGGAGTAGTACGTGCCGGCCCCTACTGGGCCGTGACGGTCAAGGGGCCGACGCTGGTCGGGGTGCTGTCATCGAAGACGCCCGTGGCGCTGTAGGTGCCGGCGCTGCTGAAGGCGCTGACGGCCTGGGTCGTGGTCAGCGTCTGGCCCGGCGCGATCAGGACGGTCTGGAGCGGCGGGGAGCCGGGGACGGGGATGTAGACCAGCGCGCCGGAGGCGTTTCGGATGCTCAGGGCGGTGAATATCTGGGTGGAGGTGACGGCGTTCACAGTCACCACGGCGCCCGTATTGTTGGTCAGCGTCAGCGTGTAGGTGACGGTGCCGCCGACCACAACGGTGGTGGTGTTCTCGGACAGCGTGGCGGTCAGGCCGTTCGCCTCGGTGGCGGACACGGAGGCGGGCGTACCCCCGATCGTCCCCCCGTTGCCCGTGGTGACTCCGCCCACGCCGGTCGTGATGGGGGCGACGACCGTGGGGCTGCTGTTGCCGTTGCCCCCACCCCCGCCGCAGCCGGCCAGCAGGGCGACTGAGACCAGACCGAGCAGCGAAGCCGCCCGCCGGGGCCGCAGGGAAAGCTGAAAAGGGAACTCGGAAGAGAACATAGTGCATCGTCCTTTCGCGTCCCGTCTATTCTAGCACAGCCCGGCCCCGGCGTCAAGGTGGCCGTAGGAGAGACACATGCCCGAGCTTGCCGTGGGCACACCCGCGCCCGACTTTTCCGCGCCTGCCGTCACCCGGTCGGGCGAGGCGACTTTGTCTCTGGCCGACTTCCGGGGGAAATCGGCCCTGGTGCTCTACTTCTACCCGAAGGACGACACGCCGGGCTGCACGACTCAGGCCTGCGGGTTCCGGGACATGACGCCGGACTTCGCAGCGGCGGGCGCGGCCATTGTCGGCGTCAGCCCGGACGACGAGTCATCGCACCGGGCGTTCGCGGAGAAGTTCGCCCTGCCCTTTCCTCTGCTGGCCGACCCGGACCACGTGGTCGCCGAAGCCTACGGGGTCTGGAAAGAGAAGAACAACTACGGCAAGAAGTACATGGGCATCGAGCGCACGACGTTCGTGGTGGACAAGGCCGGGCTGGTCGCCAGAGTCTACCCGCGCGTCAAAGTCGAGGACTACGCCCCAATGGTACTGGCGTTCGTGCGGACGCTGGCAGGTGCTCAGTAGCCTCGGCGTCATGGCTTCCAGAGCGTGATGATCAGGCCGCCCGCCGCGATGCACACCCCGCCAGCTAGGATGGGCAGGGTCGGCTTCTGCCCGAAGCCGATCCACGACACGGCCTGGGCCACCAGAAAGAAGAACACCACGTAGATGCCCAGCAGCCGCCCGAAGTCCCAGCGCGGCGCGTTGACCAGGAACCCATAGGCCAGCAGGACCAGCCCACCCGATGCGAACAGCAGCGCCCGGCGAGCCGGGGCGGGGTGGGTCAGCCCGGCCCGCACCAGGGCATCGCCGCCCGCCTCTAAGACAGCCGCCCCCAGCAGAATCAGCAGCGCGAGTCCCATATTCAATGGCAGGCACCCCATCCGCAAAAAAGCCGCCCGCGCAGTGCGCAGGCGGCTTTCGGCTTGCGCCCTAGAGCAGCGACTTGACGGCGTCTACGATGGCGTCGGCGTCAGTCTTGGCGGAACAATTTGCTTAATGACTAGTGGAACTCTTTACTGCTGGAAGAATAAACTGAGGAACTAATTCCGTCTCCCAGCGATACCACCGATTGAATTCTCCGTAGCTCCCACCGTTGATGCCGATCACAAGGCTGAGTTCTGGTATCACGATCACGAACTGGCCGCCGTTACCCCCAGCAGAGAACGCTCGGTAAACCTTGTCCCCACTTTTCAAAAAGTTAATGTGCCAGCCGTAGCCATACTCATGCTCCTGTCCTAGGCTTACGGACGGATCGAATCGAGAGTGGAACGAGGTTGATTCATCTACCCAAGTTTTGCTCAAAATGCGCTTGCCATTCCAGGTGCCGCCGTCCAGATACAATTGTCCAAGCTTCAACTCGTCCCTTGGAAGCAGGTAGGCACCGCCGCCCATATATGCTTCGCCGTCCGGCATGAGATTCAGGTAGTAGGAACCGAACTGCAAGGGGCGGGCAAGGTACTGTTCAAAGAACTCGGGAAGCTGCATTTTTGTGGCGCTGGCTACCATACCCCCGACCAGATTGACAGCCCCCGAACAGTACACCGCATCTTTGCCTCCTGGCGCTCTCAGAATCGGCAGATCAAGAGTGTATTTGTACCAGTCCTGCTGTTTCGGATTATTTTGCATTGTATCTTCATTGCCGGGCGAGTTGTCGTCGTTATCGTCGCAGGCATAGCCCGCAGTCATTGTCATCAGGTCGCGAAGAGTCATTACCTGTTTGCGTGCATCCCAATTCGCAAATATGTTGTATTGTGGGAAAAGCGAATAGACCCGTGTTTCCGGCGTGAGGTTAGCGCCGTGCTCTTGCGCCAACCCCACTAGCACGGGAGCGAATGTCTTGCTCGCCGAACGCATGTCATGCACTCGTTGCCCATCGAAACCGTAGAAATACTCTTCGAGAACAAGATGCCCGTGGCGGGCGATCAGCAGGCTCTGAATGTCCACGGAATTGTCCCTGGGGTTAGCGACCAGAACTCGCTCGATCAGCCTTCCAATCAGGGTTTCATCCAGTCCTTCTGCGGACAGAGATGCCGTCTGCCAACCGTCGCCGTTCGTCACTGGTTCCCGATAGCGATATGTTGCCTCTGGCGGAGTCCGTGGATTGAATCCAAGAGCGTCGTCTCCTTTTCGTCGGGAAAGCTGAAACGGTGGCAACGAGTCTATGAGCTGAAGTGAGAGCGTATCCGACTGCTTGTCGTAGGTCCCCTCAATCTTATGGCCCTTTGCGTCTAGATGAACTTTCGACCCATCGCAGATGACGCTGAAGGTGCGCCCCCGAAAAAAATTTATCTCAGGATTACTGAGAAAAGCCGTCAACTTCCCATCCGCAGAGGTCTGAAATGAGGCGTACACCGAGAAGCGCTCTTCCAACGGGACGACCATCCCCCTCCACACCGACGCGGCGACCGGCTGAAGCATAACCGGACTCGCATACCTATTGTTCTGGATTACTCCCTCTGGCTGAATCCACTCTCCACAGATTGCATTCGTCTTCCTATCGAAGTGTCCGCGAAACTCGCCAGCCGATCCAGGAAGGTCGAACGTGAAGTCTCCGCCCCTTGCCTGCACACCAACCCGGTAGCCGCCAAGGCGCGCCTGCCACATACCACCACGTCCATCAAGCGTTAGCGCACCCTGCACCGGAACACCGAGCTGAACTTCAGCGCCCCACAGGCCGACAAGTGGCTCCGTCTGTGATACCGGAAGCGCGGTTGCCGCACTGCAAAATACGCCCACCGACGTCAAAGATAGGCAAGACAGAACCGCCTTCCAAAGTTTCAATGATATGCGTTTCATGGTCACCAGAGGTCCTATACCATAAGGCGGTTGTGGGGAGGCCGCCCTTGTAAGATCAAGGGCGGCCTCCTCATCAGCATCCTAGAGCAGCGACTTGACGGCGTCTACGATGGCGTCGGCGTCAATCTTGGCGGCGTGGAGCAGCTCGGCGGGCTTGCCCGAGCCGGGGATGTGGCGCACGGCCAGCTTCACGACGACCGGGGCGTGGTCGCCGACGCCCGCGAAGGCGTCCAGCACGGCGTCGCCGATGCCGCCCTCCTCCCAGTGGTCCTCAACCACGACCAAGCCGCCTTTGCAGTCCTGGGCGGCCCGGTGCAGGGTCTCCTTATCGATGGGCTTGACCGAGTAGGCGTCGATCAGCCGGATCGTGATGCCGTCGGCCTTCAGCCGGTCGTAGGCTTTGTTGGCTTCGTGCAGCGTGATGCCCGCCGCCACGACCGCGACCTGGTCGCCGTCGGAGTGGTGGACCAGCTTCGAGCCGCCCACCTCGAACGTCTCGTCGGGGCCGTACAGAATCGGCGTCTTCTCGCGCGTCGTGCGGATGTAGGAGATGTGCGGCAGGTCGGCCATCAGGTGGACCAGCTTGGCGGTCTGGCCGGCGTCGCTTGGGTACAAAACGGTGCTGTCGCAGACCGCGCGCATCATGGCGAGGTCCTCCAGGGCCATCTGCGAGGGGCCGTCTTCGCCGATGGAAACGCCCGCGTGGGACCCGCTCAGGCTGATGGTGGCGTTGGAGATGCTCGCCATGCGGATTTGATCAAAAGCCCGCGAGAAGAACGCCGCGAAGGTCGAGGCGAAGGCGCGCTTGCCCCGGACGGCGAAGCCGACGGCGGCCGAAACCATCATCTGCTCGGCGATGTACATCTCGAAGAAGCGGTCCGGGAAGGCGTGGTTGAACTCGTCGGCGTGGGTGGAGTTCGAGACCTCGCAGTCCAGCGCAACGATGTCCGAGCGATAGCCGCCCAGGGCCGTAATCGCGTCGCCGTAGGCCTTGCGCGTCGCCTCTTTCGTGCCCAGCGGGTAGACGGGCAGCTTCAACGGTCCGGTCTCGGATGGCGTGGCGGGTTGCAGCGCCTCGGGCTTCTGGACATCGACGATGATGTGCCGCTCGCCGCCCAGCTCTTTGATCGCATCGGCGGCCTGCTCGTCGTTCAGCGCCTTGCCGTGCCAGCCCTCTTTGTTGGCGAGGAACGAGACGCCGTGGCCTTTCTCGGTCTTGGCGACGATGACCGTGGGCTTGTCGGTCTGTGCTGTCGCCTCGGCGAACGCGCGGTCACAGGCTTCTAAATCGTGCCCGTCGATCTCGATGACGTGGCACCCGAAAGCGCGGAACCGTTCGGCGTAGACCGGGCTGTTCCAGCCCAGATCCGTCTCGCCGCGCTGGCCCAGCCGGTTCATGTCCAAGATCGCCACCAGGTTGTTCAGCTTGTAGTGCGAGGCCTTGTCGCAGGCCTCCCAGATGGACCCCTCGGCCACCTCGCTGTCACCCAGGATGACCCAGACCTTGAAGGGCAGCTTGTCCACGTACTTGCCGCACAGGGCCATGCCGACGCCGTTGGGCAGCCCCTGGCCGAGCGACCCCGTGGCGACATCGGTGTAGGGCGTGACGTGCGGGTTGGGGTGGCCTTCCAGGCGGCTGCCGAACTTCCGCAGGGTCAGCAGCTCCTCGTCGGAGATCGCGCCCGCCGCCTTGAACATGGCGTACAGCACGGGGCAGGCATGGCCCTTACTGAAGATCAGGTGGTCGTTGTTCGGGTTCTTCGGGTTTGCCCAGTCATAGCGCAGGTACTTGCCCAGCAGCACGGACATCATATCCGCCTCGGACATGGACGAGGTCGGGTGCCCCGAGGCCGCCGCCGTCGTACACCGGATGCTGTCCACGCGGAGCTGCGCGGCCAGCTCCTTGAAATCCACTTCCGCCATGTTGTGTTCTCTCCTGTAGACGCCCGCGGGGCGTCGCCTGCCCATACTATTGCCGGTTCCTGACGATTATAAACGAAACAGGCGGGCGGAGTCAAACAAACCCCTTGACATACCTAGTTTTCCTATGTATGATGGCCGTATGAACACCTCACCGGCGGCCAGCCCCGCCCAGGAGCATCTTAAGGGCGGCCTGACGCTGCTGATCCTGGCGACCCTGCAAGGCGGCCCCGCCCACGGCTACGGGCTGGCCCGGACCATCGAGCGACGGACCGAGAACGCCCTGCAACTGCGTGAAGGCACGCTGTATCCCGCTCTGCACGGGCTGGAGCGCGACGGCCTGATCGTCAGCGCCTGGGAGACGCCCGCCCAGGGCCGCGAGCGCAAGGTCTACACGCTGACTCTGGACGGCGAAAGGAAGCTGGCCGAATGGAGCCGGGGTTGGCACCAGTTCGCCGAGGCCGTCGCCCGCGTCCTCGCCCCGCCCAACGCCCCGGACGAAGGAACGCCGTTACGCGGCCTCCCAGCGAGGGGTTGAAAACCCTCTCGCTGGGAAGAGCGTCCTGCGGACGTCAGAGGGAACGACTTTCTTAATCACCCGGAGGGTGCCTCTCCCAGCAGATACGCAGTAATGCCAGAGGCATAGAGGGTTTTCAACCCCTCGCGAAACCTCGCACAGCTCACCTACTCCGTCTGTCCCCAAATTGAAAGAGAGACACCCCTTGGAACCCGAACCTCTCCATTCCTCCCCGCGCCGGGTGGAAGCCTATCTTGACCAGATTTTAGTCCCCCTGGGCCACAGCCTCTCACCGTTTCATCGGGACGAGCTGCGGCGCGAGCTGCGGGCGCACCTGTGGGCGCGCGTAGACGCCTACCGTGAACTCGGTCAGTCCGAGGGCGAGTCCGTGACCGAGGCGCTGCGCCAGTTCGGCGGGGCCGAGGACTTCCTGCGCCAGTGGCGGCAGGAGTGGCGGGCCGTGGACCGGCGCGTCGCGTGGGGCGAAATCTGGGCGGCGACTCTGCCTGCGCTGCGGCTGTCCACCCCCGCCCTGCTGCTGGCCTGGCTCGGCGGGCGCGGCCTGGGCTTTCTGATCGTCGACGCCCTGCCGCGCACATACTCCGGTGCGCTGCTGACCGCCTACGGCGACGCACTGTTGGTCTGGGCCGGCGCGAGCTTCTTCTGCCTGTCCTTCTGGGTCGGGCTGGTCCAGGGCCGGCGCGCACCCCGGCGGAGCGGGATGGGGATGTTCGCCGCGCTGGGCGCGGTCATCGCCGTGGGCACCGGGCTGTACTGGGTGGGGACGCAAACGGGCCTGGACCGAACGATCTTCGGCGGCGCGTTCGTGTCCCTGCCGCTGATGGCGGCGGCCTGGATGCCGACGGCCTGCCTTGCCGCCGCTCTGAGCGGCTGGACGGTGCGGCGACGGAAGGGAGTCACGGCATGAACCAAGCCACAACCGTCGGGGCCGCCTTCGCCGTCCTGTTCCTCGCCCTGCCGTTTCCGGTACGGGCGGCACCCATGCCGCCCCCATCAGTCGAGACGGCGCGGCTGGCGGGGCTGTGCCGGGTCTGGGGCGTGGTGAAATACTTCCACCCATACCTCGCCTATCAGCCGATTGACTGGGACCGCTCGCTGGTGCAGGCGATCCCCAAGGTGCGGGCGGCGAGGACGGCGGCGGAGTACGCGGACGCGGTGGACGCGATGCTGGCGACGCTGCATGACCCGGACACGCACGTCATCAGGCCGCCCGCGACGGCACCGATGCAGACACTGCCGGCGGCAGCACACGGCGATAAACAACCCTCGGTCAAGACTGAGGCGGACGGGACGGCTATCGTTACGGCCACAGACTACGACCAGTTCACCGGCTACGAGGCGATAGGGGCGGTGGCGAAGGCGCTGCAAGGCACCAAGTCGGCCCGCGCCTTGGTGTTCGACCTGCGCCGCCGCAGCGGGCCACCCGGCGGGGCCGACTACGGCAGCTTTATCCTCTCGCAGGCGCTGATCCGCACCCTGCCGGGCCTGCTGGCACACGACCTGGGCCTGCCCGTCTCGCGGCACCGGATGCACATGGGCTACGCCCCCGCCGACGGCGACGACCACGGCGGCTACTACTCGGCCTTCGTCACCCAGCAGGGCCGCACCCTGCCCGCCCAGGGCGACGTCGCCCGGCCCGCCAGACCGATGGCGTTCATCGTCAACGCCGGGTCGGCGGACATCCACGACATATTGGGCGGTCTCCAGGCGGCCCGTTTAGCGACCGTCGTGCAGGAAGGGCCGGCGGCGGGGGAAAGCGGTGGGGAAGAAACCGGCGTGGGGACGTACCCGATTAGCCTACCCGACGGCGTGGCGGTCGTCGTCCGGCTGACCGAAACGGTGAACCCCGGCGGCACACTGGGCTTCCGCCCGGACATCTCGGTCCCGATGGGCAGTGCGCCCGGCAGCGACCCGGCGATGGCGGCGGCAATGTTAGCCGTCCGAACGCCCACGGGCACGGCTCCCGTCAATGCTCCGCCCGCCGGGTCGAGCCTCTACGGGGCCGCGCTGCCGGACAGCAACTACGCCGACATGGCCTTCCCCGCTTCCGAGTACCGCCTGCTGGCCTTGTTCCGGTTCTGGAACATCGTCAACTTCGTCTACCCCTACAAGGACCTGATCGGGCGGCCCTGGGACGACGTGCTGGCCGAGTACATCCCGCAGATGGAGGCCGACACGGATGCCCACGCCTACGGCGTGACGGCGGCCAAGATGATCGCCGAGATTCACGATTCACACGGGAGCGCCTTCATCCCCGCGCTCTTCAAAGAGACCCGCTGGACGCCGCCCCTCTTCCTGCGCGAGGTGCAGGGGCGGACGGTCATCGCCGCCCTGCCCGACCCGAAGGCGACACCAACCTTGCACGTCGGCGACGTCGTCACGACCGTAGACGCCGAGCCGGTGGCGGCCCGGCGGGCGCGGCTTGGCTTACTCTACGCCGCGTCCACGCCGCAGGCGCTTTCTGATCAGGTTTCGTCCGTGCTGCTCGGCGGCCTGAAGACGACCCCTGCCGTGCTGACCGCCGAGGACGCGGCGGGACATCAGCAAACAGTCAGCCTGCCACGCACCGAGCGGTACGTCCTGCCCCCCGACCGCCCGACGCCCGTCTACGGCGTCCTACCCTCGGGCCTGGGCTACATCGATTTAGGGCGGCTGACGCCGCAGGATGTTGACAAAGCGTTCGCCGCCGTCGCCAAGACGCCGGGCTTGATCTTCGACATGTGCGGCTACCCGAACGGCACCGCCTGGGCGGTCGCGCCTTACCTCGCCTCGCGGCAGGTCGTCGGCGCGCGCGTCGCCGTCCCGGAGCGGCACTCGCCCGACGATGTCAGCGTCAGCCGGGAGGAGCAGCCGATCCAGCCTAACCCCGACCACCACTACGCGGGTCGGGTCGCCGTGTTGATCGACGAGTCGGCTATCAGCCAGGCCGAGCACACCTGCCTGTTCTTGGAAGCCGCCTGCCACCCCGCCTTCCTCGGCACCCCCACCGAGGGCGCGAACGGCGAGGTGACGAACGCCGTCCTGCCGGGCGGTATCTCGTTCAGCTTCACCGGCATGTCCATCACGCACGGCGACGGGCGGCAATTGCAGCGGGTCGGCATCCAGCCGACCCTGCGCGTCGCGCCCACAGTGGCCGGCATCCGGGCCGGGCGGGACGAAATCCTGGAAGCCGCCATCAAACTGCTTGCGCGATCTGCTCCAATGCCCACTGCGCGTGTTCGCGTACCAGCGGCTCCGGGTCGGCATGGGCGACGCGGGTGAGCGCGGGGACGGCGGACGGGTCGCCCAGGTTGCCCAGGGCGACGCAGACATTGCGGAGCAGGCCGCGCCGCTTGGTCCGTTTGATGGGGCTGTTTCGGAACCGGGCGTTGAAGGCTTCGGCGTCCAGAGCCAGCAGCTCCAGGAGGTCGGGGGCGAGCAGATCGGCGCGGGGGCGGACGGCGGGGTCGTCCGAGCGGACAGCAAAGCGGTTCCAGGGGCAGACGGCCAGGCAGTCGTCGCAGCCGTAGATGCGCGTCCCGATGAGCGGGCGAAGTTCGACGGGGATGCTGCCCTTCAGCTCGATGGTGAGATAGGAAATGCAGCGGCGGGCGTCAAGCTGGTAGGGTGCCGTGATCGCGCCCGTGGGGCAGGCCGGGAGGCAGCGCGTACACGTCCCGCAGTGGGTGGTCTCGGGCGCGTCGGGCGGCAGGGGAATGTCGAGGATGATCTCGCCCAGGAAGAACCAGTTGCCCAGGCGGCGCGAGATCAGGTTGGTGTGCTTGCCGATCCAGCCCAGGCCCGCGCGCATGGCGAGATCGCGCTCAGTGACGGGGCCTGTGTCGCAGTAGACTTTGCCGCTGGCGCTCGGACTTTGCGCCTTGATAAATGCCAGCAGGGACTCTAAACGCTGCCACAGGGTCTCGTGGTAGTCGTCGAATCGGGCGTAGCGGGCAACGGTGCCGGCGAGATGCCCCTCTTCGGGACGCCCCTCTTCCGGCGAGTAGTTCAGGGCGACGCACACGACCGACCGCGCACCGGGCAAGACCTGGGACAAGTCCCCACGCTTCGGCTCCTGGCGGTGCAGGTACAGCATCTCGCCCGCCCGGCCCTCGGCGAGCCAGCGCGCGTAGTGCCGGTGGTGGGGCGGCGGCGAACCATCCGTGATGCCGCACAGCGCGAAGCCCAGGCGCGCGGCCTCGGCCTTGATGGCGTCGGCCAGCGGGCGTCCGGGAGAAGGCTTAGAGGGGGGTGCGTCCGCCATAGCCCGCCTCGATTTCGTGCCAATATGCGATGGTGTCCTCGCCCAAGTGCCAGCACAGGTAGACCTCGTGGGCCGGGTCGCCGCCCAGGAAGTGCGGGAAGTCTACGAGGCCCCGTTCCAGGTCTTTGATCTGGATGCCTTCTTCGGCGATCCCCTCGATGAGCCGCTGCGCCTCCCGCTTGCGCTCCTCTTTGTGCCCGCCATCGCCCGAAAGGATCGGCCCCTTGCCGTTGCCGCGCAGGACGACGACCTGCACCCCGTCTCCGTCCCCCTGCGACCGGCGGACCTCGGCCAGCATCTCCTGGACGCGCAACAGGCGGCGGCGCAGCGCGGGCAGCGCCGCCCGCGCCTCAGCCAGCGTGAAATGTTTGTCAAAAACGGGCATGGGCGAGCCTACAGAAGTCAGGTCCAGACGAAGCGCAGGATGCGGTGGTTCATGGTATCGGCGACGTACAGGTCGCGGCGGGCCGCCCCGTGCCCATTTGCGGCGGGCGCGGGTCCGACGGCCAGGCCACCGGGCCGCAGCAGCGTCCCAAGCGACCGGCCCAGCCGCTCCAGCGTCGCCAGGACGCGCCCGTCAGCGAGCGACAGGCACTGGACGCGGCCCCGCGTCTCGCCCGTGATTGCGTCCGGCTCGCCCGCGTCGGCGACGTACAACAGGCCGGCGGGGTCCAGGGCCAGCGCCCGCGGCTGGAGCAGGGACAGGGGCGGGGCGCTGCCTAAACTCCGCCGCCCTGCCCCCAGCCCGCCCCCGATCTGTCGCTCCGGGCGGCCCAAGGGGTCGAAGACGGTCACGCGATGGGCGGACGTTTCGGCCACGTACAGGCCGCCGCCCGGCTGCACGGCCAGCGCCTGCGGGCTGCCCAGGCCCCCCCCGATCAGGCCCAGTCCGCCGACCGCCCCGACGAACCGCCCCTCGCCGTCGAACCGCTGCACCCGGCTGTTGCCCGTGTCGGCCACGAAGATGCCGCCGCCGGGCGCGACCGCGATAGCCGTCGGCCCGGATAGCTCCCCCTCACCCCGGCCCGGCCTGCCGAAGACCAGGCTCAAAACACCCTCGTGCGAGAACTTCTGTACGCGCTGCCCGCCCCGCTCGACCACGTAGAAGGCATCCTCGTCGTCGATGGCAACCCCCGACGGCGACAAAAACTGCCCACGCCCGGTCCCGCGCCCGCCGATGACGGCGACCCCGCCACCGGGCGTGATGCGCTGCAAGCGGTGCCCATACGAGTCGCAGATGAACAGGACGCCGCCGCCGTCCACGGCCAGGCCCGTCGGATAATGGAACTGCCCCGCACCGTCGCCGCGCTCCCCGAGCACCTCGGCGGGGCGCAGGCGGGTCGGCACACCGCCGTCCGGGGCGCTGCCGTTGCGGGCGGCCCGCGACGAGAGGGTCTCGATGCCCTCGTCCTCGTCGTCGGGCAGCGCGTAGCCGTGCGCGTTTTCGATCCGCACCTCGGCCAGGGCGGTCCCATCGGCCAGACGCTCCAGCCCGATCTCGCGCGGGATGGGGCCGGGCACATCGGCGCGCGCCGCATCCCCGTCCGCCGCCTCCCCGAACTCCAAAAACTGAAAGCGGTCGGCACTCATCGTTTGCGCGGCGTCCTCGGTGTCATTATAGCCGCTCCCAGCCGCGTTCGCAACCGACAGGATGTTCAGCCGCCCCAGTTATGGAGAGGGGCGCCCAAAGACAGCAGCGCCCGGCCCTCCTGCTTGGATGGCCGGGCGTCGGGTTCAACGGGTGCTGGGTTGCTTGTCCTGATAATCATTGTAGCATCAGTGGGCCGATGGCAGCAACGTGACCTTCACAGTACGCAAATACACCCTGCTCGGGCCGCTGCTTGTCTGTACGTCCGCGTACTCCTTGAAATCGCCGTCTAGCTCGTGCAGGCTCGTCGTGGTCGCCTGGGGTGTCAAGCTTCCCTCCAGGATGAACATATTGTGTGGGACGCCAGGCTAGCCCACCGGGTACGCGACAGTCAGAGTTGATGGCACGATGCCACTCTGAGGAGGCCCGGTTGTGCCGTCCACTACCCCCTGCCCGACGGACGAATTCGAGATGCCCCCTGAGATGCCGCCGCTGATGGAGATAGTGAGGGCTAAAGTCCCGCCGTTGTAGTCAACCAAGCTGGGCGCGACCGGCTCCTGGATGCTGCCGGTGTACGATCCGGAATAAGGAGACGGGGTAAAGGTGGGAGGTGGAACATAGAATGTGTACGGGACCTGCGAAGCAGCGCTGGTACTGCTCCCGCCCCCCCCACAGCCCGCGCATCCCAGTGCGAGCGGGAGGAGCCACAAACTTTTGAGTGTCATGATGTCCCTTTCCGGCTTTTCGCCACGCTTGCACCGGTGCGCGAGCATTGTAGCATATCTGGTATGAGGCCGGTGTACTGGTCACGGCATCGCCTCCTCTGCCCTGCTTTACCGCCTTACCCTGCCCCACCGGTCCGGCCCCACTCAGATCAGGCCGCGCTCTTTGAGGCTGACGAAGACGCCGTCGCCGATGACGATGTGGTCCAGGAGGTCGATGCCCATGATCTCGCCTGCGCTGATCAGCCGCTTGGTCACGGCCACGTCCTCGGCGCTCGGCGTGGGGTCACCCGAGGGGTGGTTGTGGGCGACGATGAGGCTCGCCGCCGAGGCGACCACGGCGTCTTTATAAACTTCACGAGGATGGACGATGGAGGACGAGAGATCGCCGATGGAGACGGTGCGGATCGCCAGCACGCGGTTTTTGGTGTCCAGCAGCACCGACTTCAGGTGCTCCTTTTTCAAATAGCGCAGGTCAGGCATCAGCAGGTTCGAGATGTCGCGCGGGCCGCCGATGGCCGGGCGGCCCCCCTCGGTGAACAGGGCCAGCCGGTGGCCGAACTCGATGGCGGCCTGGATCTGGCCGGCCTTGACGTCGCCCAGGCCCTTGACGCGGGCGAGCTGCTCCTGGGACGCCCCCGCCACGCCCTTGATGCTGCCGAACTCGGCCAGCAGGAATTCGCCCAGGGAGACCGCGCTGCGCTCGCCGCTGCCGGTGCGGATCAGGATGGCGATCAGCTCCGCCGTGGTCAGGGCGTGGACCCCGTAGGCCTGGAGCCGCTCGCGGGGGCGCTCGTTGGCCGGAAGCTCTTTGATGGTGGGGCTGTAGCGCCCGCGCGGCGGGTCCGGTCCAGGCACGTCGGCATTGCCTACAGAGGCGGACGCAGGGGCGGTGCGGCGGCGGGTTTTCGCGGGGACGGCAGGGGAAGGCGCATCGGGCAGAGGGGCTTCGCCCGGAGACCAGAGGCGCGGCGCGGCGCGAGGAGACGCTTCGGACAGGACGGCGAGGCCATCGTCCGAGACGGCGGGTGTGGGCATGGGCATAGTGTACCCCCGGTGCCGAACATAGGCAGCCGGGGGATTTGGAAGCGGCTCGGAACGCGAGCTAAGTAGTCATGCGAAAGAAAGTCGGTATTTTGTCCCGACCTGCGCCAGAATATCCGTGACGCTTTGGCAGAGCGTCTCAAAGTTGGTGTAGGCTTCGGGCCA
>JAABUQ010001181.1_pt1 | contig 57805 bp, 56 predicted proteins | sample 5560001 | NCBI WGS metagenome assembly JAABUQ01 (sample SAMN10711888, study PRJNA513371) | rock metagenome | isolation source: Antarctica rocks | place: Antarctica: Victoria Land, Finger Mt nord | collected 2015-12-18
GACGATGGTCGCGACCAATGAGTACTGGCTGAAGCTCGCCGCGCTGCACGCCTCCAAGACGATCGGCGACAACGTGGTCGACATCTCGCGCTTCTTCCCCGAGATGGCCTATAAGGGCCTCTACCGCGAGATCACGCCGTTCATCCAGGCGGAGAAGTTCGACCTCGGCCAGTACTACCCCGCCGCGATCGAGAACGGCCAGTTCGACGGCAAGCAGTACTGCCTGCCGGAGACGTACCAGTACCAGGCCATGCTCATCTATTACAACAAGGACCTGTTCGACGCCGCCGGCGTCCCGTACCCGGACACGCTCAACGAGACCTTCGACGGCCTGGTCGACCGCGCGGTCAAGCTGACCAGGCTGTCCGACACCCAGTTCGGCTACTCCGGCGCCTCGGCCGCGCACCACATCATCATCCGCTCCTTCGGCGGCGACGTGCTCGACACGGATCGCAAGAAGTCGCGCCTCAGCGAGCCGGAGGCGATCCAGGCGACCGAGTGGATCCACGACCTGATCTACCAGCACAAGGCCCACCCGGCGCCCGACCAGGTCCAGAACGGGTCCGACACCAACATGTTCGCCGGCGGCAAGGTCGCGATGCTCCAGAACACGCTGTGGACCGGTACCTTCCTGCTCCCACTGATCGCCGGCAAGTTCAAATACGGCGCGGCGGTCCTCCCGAAGGGCCCGACCGGCGTCATGGGCAATCACTCCCAGTCCGATCTGGTCGGCGTGACCGCCAACTCGAAGAACCCGGACGTGGCGTGGCGGATCGCCAAATTCATGACCGCCAGGGACATCGGCATCGAGAAGGTGTCCCTCAACGCCGGCGGGCCGGGCGCGCGGCCGGACGTGCAGTCTGACCCCGGACTGAACGCCAAGATGATCGGTCTCAAGGAGTTTCAGGCGGTCTTGAAGGAGGGTCGCAAGCCGTTCCCCGAGCCCAAGCCCTGGAACGTCCGGGCCCAGGAGCTGAACGATGCGTTTGGCCAGAACACAGATCCGATCTGGCTCGACAAGGTCACCCCGGCCGAGGGGATGAAGAAGGTCAACGATGCCGCGCAGAAGGTCCTCGACAAGCCACGGCCATGACGGGGCTGCACGCGGTCGTGGTCGGCGCCGGGTTCGCCGGCGAGGGCCATACCCTCGCGCTGCGCGAGAACGGGGTCGCGGTCGAGGCGATCTGCGCCCGCACACCCTCGGCTGTCCAGGCGGCGGCCGAGCGGCTGGGCGTGCCGCGCGCTTCGACCGATTGGCGCACCACGATTGACGAGATTCGTCCCGAGATCGTCTCGGTCGCGACGCCGGCCGGCGCCCACGCCGAGATCGTCGAGCACGCGCTGGCACGGGGTCGCCACGTCTTTTGCGACAAGCCGCTCGCGCCGACCGCCCCCGCCGCCCGCAAGCTGTACGACCTGGCTGTCGCCGCCGGCGTCAAGCACGCCTACGCTGCGACTCACCGCTACGACCCGAGCGTCGCTTGGCTGGCCGAGTTGATCCGGGATGGCGCGGTCGGCCGGGTCGGCGAGGTCGAGGGCACCTTCCGTCGCCACATCCACCCCCTGACGCCCTTCACCTGGTATGACTCGGTCGCGCAGGGCGGTGGCCTGCTGCACAACGCCCTGCCCCACTGGCTCGGCATCATCCAGCGCGCGCTTGGCGGCGAGCTCGAGGCGGTCGTGGGCGAGACTCGGCGGGTGCGCGAACGCGCGCCTATCGTGCCGGGTATCCACGACTTTCGGACGCGCGTTGCCCGGCGCCCGACCGCCGAGGAGGCGGCCGGACTCGAGTGGCGCGAGTGCGACGCCGACTCCGGCTTCACCGCTCTCCTGCGCGTCGGGACCCACGAGCCGGGGCGAGCAGCCCAGGTGTCGATCTCGGCGACCGGCCACCCGGGCGCTTGGCCGCCGAACGGCTGGCGCTTCCACGGCACGCAAGGCAGCCTGATCGTCGACGGGCACTTCTCCTACACGGTCAGGCGGGCCCGAGCCGGCGAGCCGCCCGAGGCCTGGGAGGAGCTACCCGTGCCCGAGCGCATCGTGGCTAACCACCCGACGACAGGCGACGAGTTCCAGCGCAAGTGGACCGCCTTGGCGCGCGACTTCGTGGCCGACGTGCTGGGCTCCCCGCGCGACCGCTACCTCACGTTCCGCGACGGCTGGCGGTTCCAGGAGGCGTTCGACGCGATCCGCGCTGGCCGCGGCTGGACAGCCATCCCGGCCTGACCCGCCGCGCTGACGCCACCCGGTTTCGACGATAGCGCACGGCGCCCGGACTACGTGAACAGGCTCAAGACGCTCAAGCGGGCGATGTACGGACGATACGTTATTTGGAACTTGCCGCCGGCAGCTGGCGCAACGGGCTGAGCAGGACGCGCGTTGTCTCGAGGGGGGAGGATGCCGCGATGGAGCATCGCGAGGGAGTCATGCCCCGCAGTCGGAGTCGCTGGCGACGCGCTGGCCCCTGCTAGCCAAGTGGCCGGAGGCCCTGAGCTGGCTGAAGATCCAGGCGGACCTGGGGCTGGCGCCCCGAACGATCGAGGCGTACGCGCGTGGGCTGAGCGATTACCTGCTTGTCTGCACGCGCGAGGGCATCGACCCGCTCGCCGCAGAGCGCGCTGATATCGCGCGTTATGTGCGTGACCTGACCCGGCGGCCCAACCACCGCGGGGCCAACGTCGTGGCACTGGACTCGGAGGTGGGTCTGGCTAACGCGACGCTCCAGCAGCGGCTCGTAGCTGTGCGTCTGTTCTATGACCACCTGGTGGAGGAGGGGCGACGCACCAGCAACCCGGTCGGCCGGGGCCGCTACACGCCGGGCAAAGGGTTCGGCGGCCAGCGGGATCGGGGGTTGATCCCGCGCTTCACGAAGCTGCCGTGGATTCCTTCCGACGCGCAGTGGCAGCAGGTTCTTGAAGCCGCCCGCAGCGAGCCGCTCCGCAATCGTCTCATGCTGGCGCTGGCCTATGACGCCGGGCTCCGTCGGGAGGAGCTGTGCCTGCTGCGCACCGACGACCTCGATCCGGCCCGCCGCATGCTCCGCGTCCGGGCGGAGACGACCAAGGGGCGACGGGAGCGGGCGGTTCCATACTCAGCATCGACGGGCGCCCTGCTGCGCGCCTACCTGGAGGAGCGCCGTGGGCTCAGCAGCGCCCGTGGACCACTGTTCCTCTCCACCTCCCGGCGTAACCGCGCTGCGCCGATCACGCTCTGGACCTGGTCGAAGGTGGTGCGTGGGATCGCGGAACGCGCTGGCGTGCTCCGCTTCAGCACGCACACGCTGCGGCACCTGTGCTTGACGGACCTGGCACGGGCTGGCTGGGAGTTGCATCTCATCGCCACCTTCGCCGGGCACCGCAACCCGCAGACGACTCTCCAGTACATTCATCTCTCTGGGCGAGAGCTCGCAGCCAAGTTGGCCCACAGCATGGCCGAGATGCATGCCTGGCGCGTGGCGCAGCTCGGTGAGATCTTCGCGGAGCCACGGCCATGAGCACCCCCGCGCCGGCGCGGCGTTGGGCCGACGCCCGCCCCGCCGCTGAGACGACGCCCGTCTGGACCTGGCCACTGGACCTGGCGTGCTACGACCGCTCGGTCGCCCCCAGGCCCGCCGAGCAGGCAGCCCTGGACCTTTTGCAGCGCGAGGCGCGTGGCTGGTGGTTCCGTCCCGCACGAGCCACCGCCGAGCGGCGGGCCGCCTGGACGACGCTGGAGCGTCTGCTCCTGCCGTTGCGGGCGGCCCGCGACGCCCTCGATCTGCCGCACTGGGCGCAACGGATCACCGCGAACGTCGCCGTCGGCATCCTCCTGGACGAGTGCGGCCGCGAGGGACGGAGCGTCTGGGGTTGGTCTGCCACCACCTGGGGGCGCGTGCTCGGCACCAGCAACCGCGCCTTCGTCGCCGCCTACCCCGGCTCACGCGGTGGCAGCGTCCGTCACTGCGCCATCGCTATCGCCTACCTGCTGCGCTGCTTCGACGCGCTGGACGACCTTGGCCGATACCGGCGGTTCGTTCTCGCGAGCACAGTCTTTGGTCGTGACCGCGTCGCCGCGGCGCTTGCCCGGCTCGATGGCGTGTTGGCTGGCTGGGGCTATGTACCAGCGGACGAGGGCTCGGCCTTCGCCCGTGTGCTCAGTGGGGCGCTTCTGGCGCAGGGCACGCCGCGTCTGGAGGAGCTCTCGGCCGCCGTGCTCGATCACCTGGTAGCGGGGGCCTCGCGCGAGGACCACACCATGGCCCAGCGCCTCCGTCGCGGCCTGGCAGCCCTGGGCATCGTGGCACCCCCGGTCGGCCGTCGGGTGATCGCCCACCAGGAGCGCGGCATCGACCCGCTCTGGGAGGCGTGGGTCCGCCGATGGGAGGCCACCTCGGCGCTCGCCCCGCTCACGCGGCGCAACGTGCGCGGCCGGCTCCTGCGGCTCGGCCGCTGGCTCGGCTTGACCCACCCAGAAGCGGCGGACCCCGCCGTGTGGACGCGGGAGCTCTGCGCGGAGGCTGTGGCCGCCGTTGATCGCATGCACGTCGGCCAGTACGCCCAGCGGCACGATTGCCTCGGCGATCGGGTGGGACGCCCCCTCTCCGCCAGTGCGAAGGAGAACTACCTCACGACCCTTCGCCAGTTCTTCCGCGACCTCCAGGAGTGGGGCTGGATCCCAACGCGCTTCACGCCCACGCGGACGTTCGCGACCCCGCGGAGTGTGCGCGCCGTCCTCGGACCCAATCCGCGCGTGCTCGCCGACGACGTCTGGGCCAAGCTGCTGTGGGCCGGCCTCAACTTGGCCGAGCCCGACCTCGCTCTGCTCCACGATGGGGGCATCTTCTACCCCCTCGCGTTCGTACGGGCCCTCGCGCTCACCTGGCTCTCTAGCGGCTTACGGGGCAACGAGATCGTGCGCCTGCGCGTGGGCTGCACCCGCTGGCAGGCAGCCGCCGACGCCATGAGCCCGGCCAGCCCTGCGCCGCCGACGATCTGCTTGCTGGACGTGCCGGTCCACAAGACGGGCACGGCCTTCACCAAGCCGGTGGACGCGGTCCTGGGGCAGGCAATCGTGGCCTGGGAGGCGGTCCGCCCGGACCAACCGCCCCTACCGGACAGCAAGACGGGCGAGCTGGTCGCCTTCCTCTTCAGCTACCGCGCCAAGCGCCTGCGCACGCAGTACCTCAATCTGCGGCTGATCCCCCTGCTCTGCCGCAAAGGCGGCGTGCCGTGGGCCGACGCCCGTGGGCGCATCACCAGCCACCGCGCACGGGCCACGATCGCCACCCAGCTGTACAACGCCAAAGAGCCGATGACGCTCTTCGAGCTGCAAGCCTGGCTCGGCCACCGCACGCCGCGGGCGACCCAGCACTATGCCCGGATCACCCCGACCACCCTGGCTAAGGCCTACACCGACGCTGGCTACTTCGCGCGCAACGTGCGCACGATCGAGGTTCTGCTCGACCGCGACGCTGTCCAGAGCAATGCCCCCGCGACGGGCACGCCCTGGCAGTACTTCGACCTGGGCCACGGCTACTGCACCTACACGTTCTTCGAGCAGTGCCCCCACCGCCTGGCCTGCGCCCGCTGCGACTTCTACCTGCCGAAGGACTCGAGTCGGGCGCAGCTGCTGGAAGCGAAAACCAACCTGCAGCGCTTGCTGCTGGAGATCCCGCTCACCGAGACCGAGCGTGCCGCCGTCGAGGACGGCTCTGCTGCGGTGGAGCATCTGCTCGAGCGGCTCGCGGACACACCCACCCCTGCCGGCCCGACGCCGCGCGAACTCCACGCCACCTTCATCCCGCTAGACACGCTCGACAGCCAGGTAGAAAGGACTTGACGCCGTGATTCCTCATAAGTGCCAACTTCGACTTGCTGAAACTCCGCTTGCTCCTTGCCGCCTGACCGGACTCACTCCGGCCCAGCAAAAGTGCCAGAGAGCCCATACCGCATTGACAAACACAGTCGCCGCGTAGTAGGGCACGGCGTAAGCTACGTCGGTAGTCACGGCTCTTGGAATCCGGCCTCACCGCTCGTCGCAAACGCTGCGCTAGCTTCGGCAGGTCCGCCTTCGTGTACTAGCCATCCCGGAGCCGAAGCTGCGCACAGTCCTCCGGCGGGGTCTGGCACGACGACGGCGGCGAGGTGAGCAGCGGGCGCCAGATGCTGCGCTGGTACCCCAACGACGTGTGGCGCTACCTGCTGCTGGCGCAGTGGCGCATCGAGCAGGTGGAGGCCTTCCCGGGCCGCTGCGCCGAAGCCGGCGACGAGCTGGGCTCGCGGCTGGTGGCGGCGCGCCTGGTCCGAGAGCTGATGCACCTGGCGTTTCTGCTGGAGCAGCAGTACATGCCCTACAGCAAATGGCTGGGCACGGCCTTCGCCCGCCTGCACGTGGCACCCTCGCTGCAGCCAGCGCTTCTGGGCGCCCTCGCCGCTGCCGCGTGGCCCGACCGCGAGCGGCACCTGAGCGCCGCCTACGAGACGGTGGCTGCGCTGCAGAATGCCCTGGGCCTGGCCCAGCCGGTGCCCGACAGGGTGTCATCGTTCTATGGCCGCCCTTATCAGGTGATTCACGGTGACCGGTTTGCGGCCGCGCTGGCGGCGGTGATCACCGACGAGGCGGTGCAGCGCTTACCACGCAACCTGGGCAACACCACCCAGTGGGTCGATTCGACCGACGTGCTCAGCTCATCTCACTGGTTGGGTCGACTGCGTGATGTGTATGCGCCGCTCGACGCCGGCGTTGCCGAGGCCTCCTGACACCCATCGGAGAGGACGGACTGGCAGCGCGACTGGTTCCTTTTAGTGACCTTGACCTGGGTCCCTGGAAGGCTCCCCGCCGTCCTCCCGTGACGTGCCCGATGGGGCACGGCTGGGCCATCAACATGCTGACGGGCACTGCTCGTCGGACGAGACGACACGTCGTCACCGCCGTGCTAGGCGTCCGGGCCGGACAAAACGGGCTGACACGGAGCTGGACCAGGCGTTCCGAAGGCGTTCCAGCGGGCAGTGAAGATGCTATTTCAGTGAAACAGGCGTTCCGGGGAAATCGAGATTGGAACGCGTGGAAAAGAGGGGGGTCCTATCTATACAAACATCATCAAGACGTCTGTCCTGATGGGGTCCGACGCCCCCGGACTGCAGCTCCGGCCGGTGCTGCTCCCGGTCCCTCCCCGCGCCCTGGATGACCATGGCACTCAGGCTTGATCCCGTCCTCCCGCGGTCATGTACTCGGATTGACATGGTCGGTATCCAGATCTGTTGATGCTCCACGTCCCAGCCGCTGGAGTCGCGGGCGTACCTGCCGCTCAGGTCAGCGCCGGGGTTGGTTGGAACACCTCGGGGACGAGTCGGTGTAGGTCCGGCGTCCGACGGCAATCCGCTATCGTCACGCCATGCCTGATCCCGCGATCCCTCTGGTCGAGTTTCCTGCCGATGATCCCGAGCGCGCCCGACGGTTCTGGCGGGGCGTGTTGGAGGTAAGCCTCGACGCCCGCCGCACCGATGAAGGACACGGTTGGCAGACGCATGGCAACGGGACCGAGCTGGGGCTTCACGCGCGAGGCACTGGTCCGGGCGATACGGTGTCCCTGCCCTACTTCGGGGTGCGGGACATTGGGGCTGCCTTGCAGCGGGTTGCCGACCTGGGCGGTACCGTCATCCACCCCGGTGAGCGCTTCGCCATCTGTAAGGATTCGGAAGGGAGCCCCTTCGGGCTGATGCACGTTGAGCCCTCATCGCAAGGCACGCCCACGCGATGACGTCGTGGGAGAGCCGCGTCGAGGGGCAGGCGTTCTAGCCAGGCGTGCACCCGCACGTCGTCGACGTCCATGGCATCGTCCTGCCCGGGCAGCCTACGGCACCTGGCTCTCCAGGCGAGCCACCACCTCCCTGACGGCGACTGCGGTTGGAGGTAGCGGCCGTGCCGGTGGCTGGGGCCCCTGGCGTGACTGCCGCTGTGCCATCCTTGAGAGTGGGGATGGAATGCGATGCGCTACGAGGGTATCGAGGGACGCGTTGCTCTGGTCACAGGGGCCAACCACGGGATCGGCGCCGCGACGGCTCAGGCTCTCGCTGCCCATGGCGCTCACGTCTTTCTGACCTACTGGCGCGTCAACGACCCGCCCGACGACGGTATCCCCGACGTGTACCGGACGCATCGGGCGCGCGACGCGGCGTGGGTGGTTGGCGCCATCAGACAAGGGGGCGGGCAGGCCGAGGCCATGGAGGCTGACCTGCGCCTGCCGGCCACACCCGCCATACTGTTCGATGCGGCCGAGGCGGCGTTCGGGCCGGTCGCGATCCTGGTCAACAACGCGACCGGCTGGCGCCAGGACACGTTCCGACCCGCGCCGCTCGACCGGCTCGGCCGCAAGCTCGAACCGCTATCGGCGGCCAGCGCCACACAGGTGCTGGAGGTGGACGCCCGGGGCTCCGCGCTGCTGATCGCCGAGTTTGCGCGGCGGCATGTCGCTCGCGGCGCTACCTGGGGGCGGATCATCGGCCTGACCTCGGGCGGGCCGCTCGGCTTTCCCGAGGAGGTCTCCTACGGCGCCGCCAAGGCAGCCCTGGTCAACTACGCCATGTCCGCGGCGCTGGAGCTTAGTGAGTACGGCATCACCTCGAACGTGGTTTACCCGCCGGTCACCGACACCGGCTGGGTCACGCCCGCCGTGCGCGACTTCGTGGCGGCCAGCCGGGAACACGTCCACGTGGCCCGTTCGGAGGAGGTGGCCGAGGTGATCGTCTTCCTGGCCTCGGATCAGGCACGGCTGATCACCGCCAATGTCGTCCAGCTCCGCTAAGCCGATTCAGCCCCTGCTGTGTCCCTCGTGCGGCCTGGGTCGCCGAACGGTGGCGCTTGCCGTCGCCAGGACAACGGCGCTGGTGGACGCGGCCCGCCGTTTCTGACGACAACATTGCCGCGCGTCCGTTCTCATTGAGTGCAGCCTCCACCACGTCGGAACCGGATGCCGCTGCTGGTAGCGTTCAAGGGGCACCCGGGCACGGGCAAGAGCGCTCTGAGCCGGGCTGTCGGACGAGAGTTCAGCTGGCCGGTGATCGACAAGGACGACGTCAAGGACATCCTCGACGGGCGGGCTCCAGACGCCGGCGGCCTGGCGTACGAGGTCATGTTCAGCGTCGCGCGGCGCCAGCTCGCCCTCGGCCTCTCGACGATCTGCGACAGCCCCCTGGTCAGCCAGTGGGCATACGACCGCGCTCAAGCTGCCGCCAGCGCCGCGGGGGCGCTGCTCCTGGTGGTCGAATGCCGCTGTAGCGACGCCGGCGTCTGGCGGCAGCGGATCGAGCAGCGCCGGGAGCTCGACTTGCCGGCGCACCACCAGACGAGCTGGGCGGGCCTTCGGGAGTATCTGCAGCACGCCGAGGAGCAGGCGCGGTACCCGATGGCCACGCCCGTCCTCATGGTCGACACCAACCGTCCACTGTCAAGGGTGGTGGCGGAGGTGGGCGCCTGGCTCATGCAGCAGGCGCTAGGCTGACGCCAGCACCGCCGAACGCCGTGGCCGAACTGGTCCACCACGTTCCAACGACCTGATCGCCGGGACGTTCGGAAGACACCAGCACACCAGCGCCGCGCACCAGGTGTTGGCTGGCCGGACGACGACTGTGCCGATGTCCCGCTACGCTGGCTGGTCTATCCAGGCCACGCGTGTGATGACGACGCCGTTGGCAGCAGCCGCCTCTGTCTGGCCGCAGACGGTGAACCCCCACGCCGCCAGCAGCTCCGACAGAGGATCGACCCGTGGCTCCGGGCGACGCGAGCTGCCGTACGAGCACACGATCAGCCGACCGCTAGGAGCGACGACGCGGTCCAGGAGCCGGTGAACCAGGGCGGGCTCACGGCCGGGAGGGACGTAGACCAGCTCGGTCCGCACGAAGTCGAAGCGGCGCGCCGGTCGCCAGGTCATGACGTTGCCAACGTGGAACCGATCCCGCCATTCAGGGAGCCGGCGCTGAGCCAGGCGCACCAGCGCCGTCGACATGTCCAGTCCGTATGGCTCGAGGTGGAAGCCGTCTTCTCGTGCCCAGGAGACAATGGTCTCCAGCAACAGCCCGTTGGCGCAGCCGACGTCGAGAAAGGCCCCATCGCGGTTGATGGCAGCGGCAATGGGCCGTCGTGCCTGCACCCAGGAATCCCATCCGCCGCCTTTACCCGACTGGGCCGCGGGATCGTCGCCAGCGAGGTAGGCCGGCTCGAGCAGCGCGCGCACCGCCTGGTACCAGGCCCGCTCGCCGCGCGGTGTGCCGTCGGCCAGCGCATCGATGGCGCGCAGGCTCGGGTCCCGATTGGCCGCCATCATCTTCCGGAGCAGTGCCTGGTCCATCAGCTCACCTGCGACTCGTCCAGGCTCATTGCTGTGTCAGGGCGTCCCGCAGTGTGACGACGATCTCGGCGCACCCAGCCTACATGCCGAAGCACCTCGCTGCACACGCCATCCTCAAGAGGAGAGGCGTCAATGGCGTGGACGTCGGGCCGGTCGAGCTGCTCCAGGAAGTCCCAGATCCCGAGTATGATCGCGGGGCGGCGCGACGTTTAGACGCAGCAGTAGGCGTCCTCCACGAGCTGCCCACCCTCCGCGCCGTGATCTGGCGGAGGTTGCGCCCCCCAGTCACGCAACCGGGCTGGGCGGCTGCCAGTTGGCGAGCACCTCGTCCACGATCCCCGCCGCACCCATAGTTCCTTCCGGCGGCGTCCTATGGGGGCCTGCCGCCACCGCGGCGAGCACGGCGGCAGCAACTCGGATGGGCGCGCCCTCATGGAGGGCCAGCGCCAGGGCGTCACTCGGCCGCGCATCGATCTCCACCAGACCGCCCGACCCGGCCACGGCGGCTGTCGCGTAGAACGTCTCGGCTGCCAGGCGATCGATGCGGATCTCACGCAGCTGCCCACCGGCGGCACGGAGCAGGCTGGCGGCGAAGCTGAACGTCAGCGGGCGGGTGAGGGGCACACGCGCGCGCTCCAGGAGCAGGGCAATAGCCGCGCCCTCGAACGGTCCGACCCAGATCGGCAGGCGCCCCGTCCCGCCGACGTCCTCCAGGATGACCACGTGCCGGGCCGGCCGGTCCCCCTCCGCGGGAGCGCGCACCACGTCCGTGACACGCATCGTCACCATATCCATGTCCACCGCCACATCGTCTGTCATGTGCTGCTCCTTCCACACTGCCCACAGTTGCCGCCGCAGGCTGCTCCGCGCCTTGTGCAGCCGGGTCTTGACGGCTCCTACCTCGATGCCGAGCGTCGCGGCTACCTCCGCCTGGCTGAGCCCGGCGAGATAGAACAGCACCACAGCCCGCCGCTGCCCGCTCGGCAGGTCGGCCACCGCCTGGCGCACCTGGTCGTCGAGCTGCCTGGTCTCGGCGATCTGCTCGGGGCCGCGGCGTTCATCGGGTGGCTCCGCGATTTGGCGGCCGCCGAGGAGGGCGTCCCAGGACCAGGGATCGTGCGCGCGCTGGCGCCGGCACTCCTGGCAGACGTGGAGGCCGATGCCGATCAGCCACGAGCCGAACCGCTCCGGTCGACGCAGGTTCCCCAGGCCCAGCAGCGCCTGGAGCGCGGCTTCCTGGGCGGCATCCTCCGCCAGACCCGCGTCGGCCAGCAGTCGTCGACACACCGCGAGCAGGCGGGGTCGATGCCGCAGGATCAGGGTGGTGAAGGCCCCCTTGTCGCCGGCGCGCGCGGCCAGGACCAGCACGGCGTCCGTACTGGTGAGGTCAGGAGCTCCATCCGGGGGGGTCACCTTTCTTCTCCATGTAGTAGTCGTACGACGTGGGTGGCGGGTTACCCGATCATCCGTGCTCCCCGCGGTAGGCGAGATCACCCCAACGTCGACCGAGCTCGCATCCCTCGGGCGGGCCGCGGGGACGGGGCAGCGTAGCGTCGCGCCGGTGTGGCGTACGATCCCGGCGTGCCACTTCGCCTGGCCGCGCTGCTCGCTCCCGGCTACGGCGGCTCGGCTCAGCAGCCATTGCTCCAGCGCCTCGCTGACGGGTTCGCCGCCTTTGGCCTGGCTGCCCTGCCCATCACATTCACGACTCATGGCGCGCGTCCCAGTCGGGGCTACGCCACCGAGCTCGACGACCTCCGGCGAGCGCGCGACCAGCTGCTCATGAATGGTGCCCAGGCGGTGGCGCTGGTGGGCCGGTCGTTCGGAGGGCGGATGTGCACGCTGTTGTCCGCTCAGGAGCCGCCGGCGGCGCTGGTTGTCCTGGGCTACCCCATTGCCCCCTCTGGCCGCACCGCCCAGCCGATGCGGCGGCGCTGGCGACGGTGGCTTGCCCCACCTTGATCGTGCAGGGCGACCACGACAAACTCGGCCCCATCGACATCCTGCGGCCACTCATCCAGGCGAACCCGCGGGTCGAGCTGGTGGTCGTGCCCGGGGTCGGCCATGCTTTTGGTGCTGCTGAGCCAACGGCGGTCGAGCTCACGAGCGACTGGTTGGTCCAGCGAAGGACCACCCTGTGACGGACCCGCGGCGCCTCGATTCCGATGCTGAGTATGCTCGCCGTCTCCGGGACGACGGCTTGTGGGTGCCGTTGGCGCGCCGTGCGCTCCACCAGTGCAGTTTTGCGCAACCTGTTGGCCTGTGGCTCGCCCCCGATCAGGGAACGTACCCGGTCGTGCTGAGCGACACGGCCGTTGTCGTGAAGCTCTTCGGCGACCGGTTCTTTGGCCCGGACAGCCACGCGACCGAGGCGGACGCCTACCGTCTTCTCCGGCAAGCCGATCTGCCGCTCCCGCGCCTCTTAGGTGAGGGCGTTCTGTTGTCCTCCAGCGATGGCTGGCCGTGGCCGTTTCTCGTGCTGTCTCAGGTACCAGGTCAGCCCCACGCCGCATGCCAGCAACTGGACTACCCGGCGCGGCAGCGTATCGCCGGCGAGATCGGCAGCTTGCTGCGCCAGCTCCATGCAGTGCCGCTCGATGGTGTCGGCCCGCTGTCCCCCGGCTGGGGACGGTTTCAGGCTTTACTCGAACGGCGGCGGCGCGAGGCTGTCCCGGACCATCGGCGCTGGGCCATCCTCCCACGGCACCTTCTGGACCAGCTCGACGCGTGGCTCCCGGCGCCTGGCGCGCTGGTGGTGGACAGGCGTGCGCGGCCGCGCCTGGTGCACGGCGATCTCCACGCGCAGCACTTGTTCATCGACCCCGACGCTGGCCGGCTCCTGGCGGTGATCGACTTCACGGACGCACTCGCTGCTGATGCGCGCTATGACTTCGTGGCGCTGCACCTGGAGACTTTCCGCGGCGACAAGGCGCTGCTGCGCGCCTGCCTGAAAGCGTATGGCTGGTCACCGACTGGGCAGGACTGGTCGCGTGGCATGCTCGCGCTGACGCTGCTCCACGATTTCAACATGTTCGACGACCTGGGACCGGACGCCCATCTCGAGCGTTTCGCGACGCTGGATGAGCTCGCCGCCGCGCTGTGGGATCTGGATGCGCCCGGGCTTCAGCCATCCTGGCACCCGGTCGCGTAGCGTCATGCGACGACCGTTTCGCTTCGGCTTCCAGGTCCGCCAGGCCGCGACCGACGAGTTGCGCGCCCTGGCGCAGACCGCCCAGGCGGCTGGCTTGCATCCGGGGCGATCTTGCGGCAGCGCGCGACCAGGACGGCGGGGACCTCCGCCCACACTGGCCGCCTTTGAGCGACGCTGGCGGTGGCCCGCGGTTCGCTCAGGCGCTCCAGTGCCAGCCCCACGTCGGCCAGGGCCGTAACGTAGGTACTGAGCGTACGGTGGTAGGCGCCGACCTTACCAGGTGGCCCCGTTCTGGTGTCCGACCGCCAGTAGCCCTCGGCGAAGTAGCCGCCGACAGTCCCCACCAGTCCCGTCGGAGACAGCAGCTCTCCCGAACGCTCCGTGTTGTAGCAGGGATGCAGGATGGCAAAGACGAACCAGCCGCCAGACCGCAAGATGCGGGCGACGCTGCGGAGTGTGGGCTCCAGGTCCGGGATGTCCATGAGCGCCATGAAGCAGACGACACCGTCGAAGGCGCCATCGGCGAAGCCGTCGAGATGCCGGGCATCAGCCTGGCGATACGCGATGCCGCGTGGCTGGGCGGCCTCATGGCGGCGGGCAATCTCGAGCAGCTTGGCTGACAGATCAACCGCGACGACGGAGGCGCCCAGGTCGGCCAGCTGCCGCGCCACCCGTCCCTGGCCACAGGCGAGGTCGCACACCCGCCGCCCGACCAGATCGCCCATGAGGGCTTCCGCCGCCGGCCAGAAGGGGTCCTCGCGCACGCAACTCGTGCCGAGCCAGCTGTCGTACCAGTCGGCGATGTCGTCGTACACGCTCACGACCACGAGCCGTGCCCTCGGCTCTGATCGGTAAAAGCCATCACACGCTCCCGCGATCGGTCAAGGACCAGCTGACCGACTTCACGATCCGGTGTGATGCCGGCCCGGTAGCCACCGCTGCCTCCAGCCCGCCATTGGTCCTGAACGCGTGCGCGGGTCGACCGTGGGACGCGAGGGTGGTACTGGCGGCCGTGGGTGCTCGGCGAGGATCTCGGTGCACAAGCGAACACACTCGTCGCAGATGAAGACCTGGCTCGGCCCGGCGATGAGCCGCTGCACCTGGTCCTGCTGCTTGCCGCAGAACGAACAGGCGGATGTGCCGCGTGCGGGCTTGGACATGGCGAGTTCCTCACTGCCGTTGAGCGTAGGTCCGCGCGCGGCACCCGTCAACGCAGGTGGTGCAGGCATCTAGCGTTCGCCAGGGCAGCCGTTGACGAGGCCGGCGGAACGCGGTCAGGAAGGTAGGAGACAAGGGCCGGGGCCCCTTATCGTTGTCACCCGGCTCCGTTTGGCCTTATCGCGCACTGGCGGGGTTGGTGGCCATGATGGCCTCGGCCGTGTCCCAGAGCCGGGGTAGGAACTTGATCGCGGCCTGACCACGGGCGAGCAGATCGTCGCTGGACTGGACGCCGAGATCAGCCAGCACCGCCTCAAAGGCCGGTGCGTGCGCACGCTGCAGCTCCGGAGCGTCGACCGTCAGAATCGTGTGTGCGCGGGCAAAGGTCGCGACGATCCAGAAGACCGCTTCGCGGTGGTAGCCCGCCCGGATCAAGTCGCGACCGCCGTCGATCGCGATCGGTCGGGCCGCGGCGCTGATGTCCGAGCGGAAGCGATACGGCGTCCTGGCAACCGCATCCGCGGCGTCAAAGGTCAGGGCCAGCTCGTCGACGTGCTGGTTGACCCGTGCCGGCGTCACGTTGATGCAGCCGAGTAGCGTCAGCAGCTCCTCGTACAAGGCGGTGTGACCGTATGCGGCGAGGACCTCGCGCGCGGCCAGGTAGCGCAGCCGCACGGTCGGGTTGCGCAGCGCCGCCAAGAGGGGAACGAACGTGGTCACACCAGTGCCGAACAGCCAGGCTGACACCTGCTCATGCCAGGGCGCGGTCGTGTCGATCGAGCGGAGGAAGCCCTCGACTGCCTGGCGGGCGTGTTGGCAGCGGCGGCGGACCCACACGCGCTCGGCAAACTGGCGCGACACCTGCGTGTACAGGGTGCGCAGATGCCCGGTGGGGTCGGCGATGATCGTATCGGTGCGGAAGCTCCCTGCCAGGTGGACCGACGCCAACACCTCGTCGGCCGAGGCGAGCTGGTGGCTCGACAGGTAGGTGACCTCGATCAGCGCGTTGCGGTAGAGGAACTTGCCTGGCTTCCGCGGCGGCTTGGCAGCGGCGGTGACGAGCATGACGTCGACATCGGATGCCCGTGGCAGCTCCGCCTCGTCAGCCATCCCGATGGTCGAGCCGCTGAAGTAGGCGCCCTGGAACCCAGGCTCGTGTGTGGCATACCGCCTGACCCAGTCCGCCGCGACAGCCCGCGCCGTTCCGACTCTCATACCGCACCCATCTCTGGCAGGCCTTCATGATGCACGCCGCGGCCTACCGCTAACTGGACCATCAACCCCGCCCAGCGCTGCTCACGCCGTCACGACACGTACGCCTGATGGACGCCGTCGATGGACCAGATGCGTGACCGGTCGCCGCGCCAGAAGCGCACGAGCCGCCCAAAGTGCTGCTCCAGCGCCTCCGCGTAGTCGAGTCGCCGCTCGATCAGCAGGTCCGCCGCTGCAAGCAGCGCGTCCAGGTCGGCCAGGATCCGGGCGCGGCACATGCTCGGCGCTCGCGGCCCCTCGCCATCCTCATCCGAAGGTAGCACGGCTGCCTGAGCAAAGGCGGTGTAGCACGGGAACCGGTCTGGGTCTGGCAGCACCGAGTAGAACGGCACTTGGTTGAAGAAGAACTCCGGCCAGCGCCCGCCGGAGAGCGTCAGCCAGGGCGTGCCGACCGCCAGCGCGGCCATGCCGAAGCCGCTGTGGGCCGAGACGAATACGTCACACGCCTCGACCAGGGCCAGCTGGTCGACCAGTGGCAGGTCGAAGCCATCCACGGCCCGTGGGCAGGCAGTCCGCAGCCGCGCCAGCTCGGCCGGACGCAGGGTGCTGCTTGTGCGGTCGTCGTGGTGCAGCTTGCCCATGAAGCACACCGCCGCGTTCGGGTAGCGGTCCTGGAACGCCCGCAGGATCAGCTCCCAGGAACTGACCGACGGATACAGCCAGCGCTCGCCGCTGCCAGCCAGCAGCACCGCCAGCCGGGGCTGGCCAGCGGACAGGCGCACCTGTGCCCGGCGGCGTTGGTCCTTAGGAAGCTCCAGCTGCAACTGTTGATGGGGCACGTAGGGCAGGCCGCTGCGCCCCAGCACGGTGTGCTCGCGGCGCACCTGGAAATAGCGGTCGGCTGTGGCGAAGTAGCGTGCCACGTCGGGGACGGCCGCCGTGTGCGCCGGCACGTACCGCCGATCATTGTCGAGAACGAAGTCCCAGCCAACGGGGACATAGGCCAGCGCTGACAGCACGTCATGCTCCGTGGCCGGTGGCAGGCGGACAGCATATGCCGCGTCCAGAAATGGACACAGGCTGGCCAGCTCGGTGGGCGCCGCGGCGTTGAGGAGGACGGCGAGGTGCAGCGTAAGATCGGCACGTCGGTAGCCGAGGGCATAGTGCAGGGCTTCGATGACATGCCCCACCGGGTTGGCCTCGAAAAAGTTGACCAGGGCCGTTGTGACTACCTCGTCGACGGGTGCGGAGGGAGCGCCGGGCATGGCGTCCGAAGTATGGTGGCTTGGAGGGGTGGCACACTGTCTCGCTTGGACAAGATCGCTAACCGTTGCCAAGGATTCGTACTTCGCGTAACGGGAGTTGTTCACGGCTGGCCCTCGACGTCGACGCACTGGCTCCGCACATGCCACTACGGGAGATGTTGCTCGGCCGCCTATGGTGGATCGACTTACTCGCTCTGATCGCGCCATGCCTGGGCACGTCCGTCCATGGCGCCAAGGGGAATGAGTTCCACGTTTGCCAGCCCGCGGGGTTTCCACTCCACCACGCCGCGGGCCAGACTCTTCGGCCCGACCGCGATCCGCAGCGGAATGCCGATCAGGTCGGCATCTTTGAGCTTGACCCCCGGCCGCTCCTCGCGGTCGTCGTACAGCACCGTCAGTCCCGTCGCGGCGACCGTCGCGGCAACCTGCTCGGCCGCCGCGATCAGCTCCGGATCACGCCCCAGTGGCACCACTGTCACGTCGTAGGGCGCGATGCTGCGCGGCCACATGATGCCGTCCGCGTCGTGGTGAGCTTCCACCGCGGCCGCCATGATCCGCCCGATGCCAATGCCGTAGCTGCCCATCACCAGTGGGGCGGCGCTGCCGTCCTCGAGCAGGACGGTGGCCCCGAGGGCTGTCGAGTACCGCGTGCCGAGCTGGAAGATGTGCCCCACCTCCAGCGCGCGGACGATCTCCAGAGTGCCGCTGTCGCACCGCGGGCAGGCGTCACCCGCCGTCACCGTGCGCAGGTCGGCGAGCCGCGCTCCGTGGGCAAGGATGTCGCGGGCGACGTCGACGCCGCGCAGATGAAACCCGTCGTCGTTGGCACCGGTGACCATGTCGGATCGGCCGTCGAGGGTCATGTCGACCACGACCGGCGCGCGCGGCGCTCCGACCGCACCGAGAGACCCGGCATGGGCGCCCATAAGCGGCAGGATCTCTTCGGGGTGAGCAGGGCGCACGTGTGTCGCCGGGATCGCCGTCTGGAGCTTCGCCTCGTTGAGCGTGTGGTCACCACGGACGACGGCGATCACCGCGGCGCCATCCGCGATGTAGACCAGCGTCTTGAGCTGACGGGTGGAGTGGACGCCATAGGGCGGCTGTGCCAGGGCATCAATGGTGACCACACCGGGCGTAGCGAAGCGTTCGGGCGCAGCGCGCAGCATCTCGTCAGGGTCCAGCACGCGGTCCGACCGAGACACCGCTGCCTCCAGGTTCGCGGCGTACTGGCACGTGGCCGACGAGCAGACGGCTATCTGGTCCTCGCCCCACTCAGTACGCACGACGAACTCCTGGGACGTCCGGCCGCCCATCGCGCCCGAGTGCGCCTCGACGGCCACCGCGTCCAGACCACACCGGTGGAAGATGCGCTCGTAGGCGCCGCGATGGGCGTCGTAGGCCTGCTCGAGCCCCGCGGCGTCGATGGCGAACGAGTACGCGTCCTTCATCAGGAACTCCCGCACCCGCAGCAAGCCGGCCCGCGGCCGCGCCTCGTCGCGGAACTTTGTCTGGATCTGATACCAGATCTGGGGCAGCTGGCGGTAACTGCGCAGCTCGTCGCGGGCCAGCGCCGTGACTGCTTCTTCGTGGGTGATGCCCAGGCACAGGTCGCTCCCCTTGCGGTCGCGCAGCCGGAACATCACCTCGGCAACGCCAGCGTCGTCCCAGCGACCGCTCTCCCGCCAGAGCTCGGCCGGCTGCAACGCGGGCAACAGCAGCTCCTGGCCATCGATAGCGTTCATCTCGTCGCGGACAATGGCCTCGATCTTCCGGAGCGTCCGCCAGCCAACTGGGAGGTAGCTGTAGATACCGCTGAGCAGCTGGCGGATGCAGCCAGCGCGAATCAGCAGCTGATGGGAAGGAGCAAACGCCTCGGAGGGTGCCTGTTTGAGGGTCGGGATAAAGAGCTGGCTGTAGCGCGCGACGCCGCTGGTCATGAAGTCCTCGGCTTGAGAAAACAGCTCGCCCCCAGCGGGGACGTGCTGGGGGCGAGTGGCCGATGCGTGACGGGAAGCGCCGGACGGGGCGCTGTGTGCTCAGGTCGGACCGCCCCCCACGAGGGGCGGGCGAGGGGCGGGTACGCGCGCCGACTCGGCCAGACCGATCACGCGCGGAAGCGTACCACGACCCACCATGCTCCAAGGAATCAGGCCAGCAAGCCACATCGCAGTCCGCTGGTGGTCTGCTCTGGTTACATTGGAGGTCTGACGTGGACTCTGGTCAACGGCGGTGACGCCCGGCCTGCTGAGCCCGTTTATCGTGGAGAAGGACACGTGGCCCACTTCGCGACCGAGCGCAGCTTCGTGGCAGAGCAGTACAGCGATGCCGACAAGCTCCGCATCCGCATCCAGACCCATGAACGCTTCAGCGAGGGCACCGAGACGTTCGTCGGCGACGTGCTCAACGCGCTAGGACTCTCATCAGGGCAGTCGCTGGTCGATGTCGGCTGTGGAGATGGCAGCTGGCATCCGCGGATCGTGGAGTACGGGGCTAACGTCGTCGGCGTCGATCTCATGGCCGGCATGCTGCGCGAGGCATCCGCCCGTGGCGCACAGCTGCTACCCCGCCCAACGCTGGCGCAGGCGGACGCCCAGGCTCTGCCCTTCGCTGACCATCTCTTCGACCGCGTGCTCTGTTGCGGCGTGCTGTACCACGTCCCGGATCGCGAGCACGCCCTCCGTGAGATGCGCCGGGTCCTGCGCCCCGGTGGGCGAGCGGTCATCTCGACCAACGGCGCCGACGCCATGCGCCGCATCAACGAGCTCCACGGCCACGCGGCCCGCCAGCTCGGCTACGAGCCATTGCCCATCGTGGCCGGCCACTTCACCATGGACGACCTGCCGCTGGTGCAGTCGGTCTTTCCCGCGGCCGACCGCCACGTGCTCCATGGTGCCCTGGCTTTTCCGACCGCCGAGCCCGCGCTCCGCTTCTACGCCACCAGTCGGATCGATGCCATCCGCGACCGCCCGGCGGACGGCAGCCACCGAGCGCGCCTGCTCCCGCTGGTGCGCGACCAGATCGCGGCGATCATCGCGGCAGAGGGCGTGTTCCGCGTCCCCAAGAGCGTGGGCTGGTTTGTCGCGGACGTCTCCGTCTGACGTCTGGTGGCATTCTGGGTCGGTGCAGCATTCTCACCCAGCGATGAGCTCCGTGGACAGGAACGGGCCGACGCGCTCATCCGACGACAATGCAGTGGTGTGGCAGCGGTTGCCCATCCAGACGCCCTCGTCTGCTCGCTCCAGCTGCCGCTGTAGCCGTCGACGCCCGTGACCCCACTGTCGGATTCGGGCGTGCCGTCCCTGTCCAGCGCGTCTGCGGTGCGCGAGGTCGTGCGCCACGCGCTTGGCTGGCACGTCCGTGTGCAGGTCGATACCTGGTACGTTCGGCGCGACAACTACGTCGTCGCGGCCGTCACTATCGAACGACCGTCGCTGCGGCTCGTCGTCAAGCTGGAACGGCCGGGGGAGCGGCCCAATCGCCACCTCGCTGTGATGGCCACCATCGCCGAGCTCGTCCGCTGCCGTACGTCGGTCCCCACCTTCGAGGTCGTCGCCGTGGACGTGTCCCGCCGCACCTGGCCGTGGGAGTATCTGATCGTGACCCAGCTCCCGGGGATGACCTGGGCGGAGCTGTACCCGCGGCTGGACGAACCCGCCCGGGCGGCGGCTCAGCGCCAGATCGCCCAGGCAGCGGCGGGGCTCCACACGCTGCGCTTCGACGCGTTCGGTCAGATCAGCGCAGAGGGCAGCGTGATCGACGGCGCCACGGCCGTGCCGGCGCTGGTGCGCAGAGCCCGGCAGCGCCTGACAACGCCGCGTTACCGGGCCCTCATGCTGGACGTCCTGCACACGCGGGCATTGCTGTTCACCGACGCAGTCGTGCCCACGCTCTGCCATGAGGACCTGAACCCGCACAATCTGGTGTTCGAGATGCGCGACGGACAGCCACATCTATCTGGCATCCTCGATTTCGAGAGCGCCTGGGCCAGCACCGGCGAGTCGGACCTGGCGCGGCTGGAGTTGTGGCGGTTCACGGCCGGGTCGGCGATCCGCCAGGGGTACACCGATGTCGCTCCTGTCGCCGACGGGTACCTGGCCCGGAGGCCCGTGCTCCAGCTGCTCTGGTGTCTAGAGTTTGCCGAGCATCACGCATCACCCCAGCATGAGGCTGACACTGATCAGGTCTGTGCTGAGCTCGGTATCGCACCGATCCCCTTGAGGTAACGGCCCAGGCATAGGAGGCCAGGGAAACCGCGCTTTGTCAAACCGTTACAAGGCACGCCAGCACGCGGCCGGCAGACCGGGCGCCAACAGCGGACGGACCTGGGCGTGGTTTCATTCAGGCAAGGACATGCGGTACGAGCCGCGCGTGGACCGGGCACACCTCGCTCAGACGATCCGTATCACGTACGGGCTGCCTGTCGACAAGGTCGAGTTCGTGCCGGTGGGGTACGCCGCGGCGTGCTACGCGCTGCGCTGCCCGAACGAGACTTGGTACTTCGCTAAGCTGTGGCCGCGCTGGCGGGCCGAGGATCCCAGCGGCTCCCAGCGGGAGACCACCCTCTCCCTCCTGCGCGCCCTGCGTGATCGCCGCCTCTACCCGCGGGTTCCCTGTCCCATTGTCACCCAGAGCGGAGCCACGTGGGCCAGTTGCGACGGCATTCCGTTTGCCGTCTTTCCCTTCCTGCCCGGCCGAACACCACCTGACTGGCCTGCATGGCCGCTCCACGTCTGGGTGGTAATGGCGCGAGCATTGGCCGCCATCCATCGCGCGCGACCGGCCCTGGCTGATGTGCCGCTGCCGCGGGAGAAATTCAGCATCCCCTTCGAGGCGGACCTGCTCCACGGGCTCGACCAAGTGCACCACCTCACGCCAGCGGCGCGGCCGGGTCTGCGCGCCTTGCGCGACCTCGTCCAGCCGCGCCGCGCCGACATCCTGGCTCAGCTGGCGCGGCTGCACCGTCTTCAACAGACCGTCCAAACACTCCCGAGTTCGTTCGTGCTCTGCCACAGGGACTTCGGTGGCGACAACCTGTTCGTCGACGACGATGGTGCCCTGTGGGTGCTCGACTGGGACGGGGCGTGCCTGGCGCCACCCGAGCACGATCTGTGCGTCGGCGCCGAGGGCGGGCACCTGGCCCAGTTCCTGGCGGCGTATGCCGAGGCGGGCGGTGTGGAGCTCGGTCAGCTGCACCTGGACCAGTTCGCGTTCGCCCTGCTCCGTCGCTACGTCCAGGATCTCGCGGCCCGCCTGCTGCGCCTGCTAGAGGACGTGTCGGAGGATGAGCAGCAGGACGCTCTCGACGGCATGGTCGCCTGGGGCTTCAGCCAGTGGTCCCGCCTGGACGACCGCCTGGACGCCCTCGCCGGTGCGCTAGCAGAGTGATGATGTCAACAATCGACGTGCTGCGATCTCGTGGCTGACAGGCCCTACGACGGCCAGCGACGCCAGAGCGCGCACTGTGCGTCGTCCATCTCGCTGGCTCGTCCCAGGCGAACACATCACATGCCAGGCGGTGCGCAGAGGTCGATCTATCATCTGTGAGCTCACGCCCATCGTCGATCGCCCGCTGAGCCAGCGATTGCATCGCCGCAGGCAGTGACGACCACCATGCCGGCCTACATCTGTACCACCTGTGGCGCGCAGTTCGCGCCCAGCCAAGCGCCGCCAGCGCACTGCCCCATTTCGGAGGACGAGCGCGAGTTCGTCGTCTGGGACGGCCCGCGATGGACCACGATGGACGGACTGCATCAGGCGGGCGCTCGAAACGGCGTGGAGGAGCTTGAACCCGGTCTGTTCTCCCTCATCACCCACCCGCCCATCGCGATCGGCCAGCGGGCGCTGCTGGTCCGCACCCCGCACGGCAACGTCCTGTGGGACTGCCTGTCCTACGTTGACGAGGCTACCGTGGGACGGGTTCTTGAGCTGGGCGGCCTGGCAGCGATGGCTCTCTCGCACCCGCACTTCTACGGCAGCATGGTCACCTGGAGCCGACAGTTTGGCGATTGCCCGATCTACGTGCACGCGGCGGACCGCGCCTGGGTCGTGTACCCGAGCCCGGCGATCCACTTCTGGGAGGGCACACGCCTGGAGATCCTGCCGGGCATGACGTTGCTCAACACCGGCGGGCACTTCGCGGGCTCGACAGTGTTGCACTGGGCAGCGGGCGCAGACGGTGGCGGGGTGCTGCTGAGCGGAGACTCGATCGCCGTGGTCATGGACCGCCGGTACGTGAGCTTCATGTACAGCTACCCCAACCTCATCCCACTCTCAGAGGTCGCTGTGGCACGCATCGTCGAGACGGTGCGCCCCTATCGGTACCAGCGGATCTACGGGGCGTTCGACGGCCGCACGGTCAGCTGGGGCGGTCCGCAGGCCCTCGAGCAGTCGGCCGAACGGTACCTCCGCCACCTGCGTGGGCCGTGATGGTCATGGGCGAGCCGGCCACAGCATGGTTGGGCCACCCTGCGCGGCGCGACCTGCGCGGTCACAGACGTACTCTCGATGACGATGGAGGAGCAGATGGCGGAACCGTCCGGGACGTTCAAGGCGATCCAGATCGACGCTCGGACCCAGCGTCCCACCGGCGAAATACGGCAGATCATGGCAGCGACCCGGAGCGAAGCCCTCGCCGCGCTGCTCAGCGAGCTAAGCGTCGCGGATAGTGCGGCCCGCATCGGACCCAATGGACGGATCGTCCAGGTCGGCGACCATGCCTGGATCATGCTGGCTGAAATAGGCCCAGCGCCCCTGGCGGACCCGCCCCATGTACGGCGGGGCGGCGCCAAACACCGCCGCACGTCGTAACCCATCGGGCGGACAGGTGCTGGCGACTTCCCGTGACAGCCCGTTTCGCTGACCAAGGTAACCAGCCGCCTCCTTTGCGCGTGACGGCACACTCCAGCGCCGTCAGGCGCGGGATTGCAGGGTAGGCGTGATGGGCAGTTGGACGCACGCTCTCCGACGATCCGCGCTCGAGAGGCCAGCCGGCTACAACTCTGCGTGTTGGCCGGACGCGTCCAGACCCGCGGCGCTGAGGGCTGCTCCCAGGTCTGGGTAGCGGAGGACGCTGGCGATCTTGCCGTCTCGGACGTGGAACACGGACGCGAGGCGATGGACCCCCTCGTCCGCTGGCCAGGTGGCGTTCTGCTCCACGATGACGGCGTCAGCGTGGGTAACGATGCGGAGTGGCTCGAGACGGACGCCTGCCCGGCCGAACCATTCCCTGAGCAATTGGACGCCCCGTCCCGACCCGCGCGGCCCACCGACCTCGACGTCGTCGCAGGCGAGGTCGATGAGCTGGTCGACCGCGCCGGCGTTCAACGCCTGGTGCCACGCCAGGACGACCTGTCGCGCCTCGTCTCGCACGTGCGCCATCTGTGTGGAGCATACACATGATGGGCACGAGTGAAGACTGACACCTCCGGCGGCGTGGCGCGGCCCCCGGCCTGGGTGACGCGAATCGACGACCAGCCACGGGGCAGTGCACGGGCGCGCTCAACCCGCATGGTGCCGACGGTATGTGCGTCGCACTCCGCTGGTGCTCGGGTCTCAACACCGGCCGGCCGTCAACCCGTGTTTGGGCGGTCTCAAAGCGGGTCGCTGCAGCCGCGTCGGCGGCAGTGTGCCTGAGTTCCGCGATCGGGCTCGCAAACCGAGCGTAGTAGATTGAGCTCGATGGAACTGCCGCCGACCTACGAGCTGGACGACGACCCAGCCCGCGTCGACCTGGACGTCGTCTGGGGATTCCTGTCCACCGCGGCCTATTGGGGCCGCTGGCGGACGCGCGACATCGTCGAACAGCAGGTCAGGTTCGCCTGGCGGGTGATCGGTGCGTACGAACAGAGCAGCGGAACGACGGTGGGCTTTGCGCGCGCGATCTCCGACGGCTGCGCGCTGGCCTACCTGGCCGACGTCTTCGTACTCCCGCCCCATCGAGGCCAGGGGCTCGGAGTGCGCCTGGTGCGAGCCATGATCGACGACGGCCCGGGCGCCAGCTTCCTGTGGATGCTGCACACTGCGGATGCGCACGGTCTTTACGCGAAGTTCGGATTTGCGCCGCGGGACGACGGGCGCTATCTGGAGCGTCGCGCGCAACCTGGCTGAGCGGGCTGGGACGTGTCTTCTATGACCTCAGCCCGGTGAGGATGGCGGCGAGGATGAGAGCTGCGCGATAGACAGTGCGATCTCGTCGTAGCGGGTGAGGATGCCGCGCCGGGTGGCTCCACGCAGGGAGCGGCCGCCAGCCATCCATACGATTTGTCCACCGTCCACGCATCTCGCTGGTAAGCGGGCCGGTGGGTGTGGCAGCCTTATCAAGCTCGCGTGAGCGCCTGATGGCTGCGCAGCAGGAAGGCGCGCTCAGCCACGTTCTGGGTGCCGGCGATCGCCGCCTCGTACGCCCGCGCCGCCTCGTCGTTCCGGCCCAGGCGGCGAAGCAGATTGGCGCGGATGGCGTGGAACAGATAGTAGCCACCGAGGTCCAGGCCGTCGACCATGGTGAGCGCCGCGTCCGGCCCGGCGAGCTCGGCCACCGCGACTGCGCGGTTGAGGGCCACCACGGGGCTCGGCGCGTGCGCCATGAGCTGGTCGTACAGCTGCACGATCTGCCGCCAGTCCGTGGCGGCCGCGGCGGACGCGTCGCTGTGGACGGCATTGATCGCCGCCTGGATCTGGTACGGGCCGGGCTGGTTGCGCCGCAGGCAGCGCCGGACGATGGCCTGGCCCTGGGAGATCAGGTCACGATCCCAACGGCCCCGGTCCTGATCGGCCAGCAGCACCAGGGCGCCGTCCGCGGTCGTGCGGGTGGCTCGGCGCGACTCGACGAGCAGCATGAGCGCGAGCAGCCCCAGGACCTCCGACTGGTCGGGCATGAGCTCGGCCAGGAGCCGTCCAAGGCGGATGGCCTCCGTGCACAGGTCCTCGCGGATAAGCCGATCACCCGAGCTCGCTGTGTAGCCCTCGTTGAAGATGAGGTAGACGACGGCCAGCACGCCCCGGAGGCGGTCTAGGAGGTCGGCCGCGTTCGGGACTCGATACGGGATTCGTGCGTCGTGGATCTTGCCCTTGGCCCGGACGAGCCGCTGGGCCATGGTGGACTCAGGCACCACGAAGGCGCGCGCAACCTCCGCGGTAGTGAGTCCTCCCAGCAGCCGCAGCGTCAGCGCTACCTGGACGCCGACGCCGAGCGCCGGGTGACAGCAGGTGAAGATCAGACGCAGCCGGTCGTCGCGCACGGCGCCCTCGTCGCTCGGTTCGCCGCGGGCGTGTAGCACGGCTGCTTGAGCGTGGCGGTCCTGGCGGGCCGCCTCCCGGCGGAGCCGGTCGATCGCCCGGTTGCGGGCGGTGGTGATGATCCATCCCGCCGGGCTGGGAGGCAGCCCGGCCGACGGCCAGCGGTGCACCGCCGTGGTGAAAGCGTCCTGGACCACCTCCTCGGCGAGGCCGATGTCGCCAAAGACGCCGACCAGGACGGCCACCGCGCGGCCGTACTCCTCGCGGAAGATACGCTCGATCTCGGAGGTGGCGGGAGCAGCCGGCACGCCAGGGATCAGCCCTCGGCCTCGCCCTGGAACGGCCGCACCTCGATCGGCAGGGTGGTTGCCCGGGTGGCCCTGCGGCCCCAGGCGAGCGCGGCGTCCAGATCGGGCGCCGAGATGATGATGCACCCGCCGACGTGCTCCTTGCCCTCGGCAAACGGCCCGTCGGTCAGAAGCACCTCGCCGTCGCGGAGCCGCACCACGGTGGCCGTGCTCGGCGGGTGCAGACCGCCATCGAAGACCCATGCGCCGCTGGCCTTGATCTCCTGGACCAGAGCCTCGACGTCCCGCATGATAGGCCCCAGGACCTCGGGCGGGGGCGGGGCCCCGTCGGGCTGATAGATGCTGAGCAGGTACTGCTTCATCGGATGTTCCTCCTTGCGAGACCGCCGGCACCGCGCCGGCTTGTCACCCTCTATACGAACGGCCAGCCACAGGATCGACATGGCGGAACCCTCATCACCCAACCCCGTGACCGTGTGGCGAGGAGGTGCGCAGTACCTCCGGGTATCTGCAGATGCCCATGCCTGAGCCCATCGTCATTCACGACTACGACCCACACTGGCCCGCGCTCTTCGAGGCGTGCCGAACCCGCATCACCAGTGTTCTTGGTCCACTCGCCCAGCGGATCGAGCACGTGGGTAGCACCGCCGTCCCAGCTCTGGCCGCCAAGCCGATCATCGATCTGATCGTCGTCATCCCCACGCGCGCCGATCTCCCCGCCGTCATCGCCCGCCTCCAGCTGCTCGGCTACATGCACGAGGGAGACGGCAGCATCTCCGGACGCGAGGCCTTTGCTGCTCCCCCATCCGCGCCCACCCAGCACCTGTACGTCTGCGCGGCGGACAGCCTCGAGTTGGCCCGCCAGGTCGCCTTTCGCGATATCCTGCGGTCCCAGCCGGCGACCGCCCAGGCCTACGCCGATCTCAAGCGGTCTCTGGCTGAGCGCTTCCGCCACGACCGGACCGCCTATACGGAGGCCAAGAGCGAGTTCGTCGAGCACCACCTCCGCACACTGACGCTCGGCTCGTGACAGGACAGGAGTGAACGCCTGCTGAGCAAGGCCAAGGTCATGGAGCTTCGTCACGCGCGGAGATGGTCGAGGAGGATGAGATGCGTGGCCAATCCACTCTGCACGATGTCTCGCCGATCCTTGTCTTCGGGCCCATAGCCGAGATGAACGGCTGCGGCAAGTCTTAGGGCTTGCTGCACCGTAGTGATCTAATCGCGTCATGCGCCCTGCCCTTGACGACCGCGATCTGCTCGAACTGCACGTGGGCACGGGTTTCGTGCTGACGGACTCCGGACGGATCCTGCATGAGAATGCCCCGGACCAATCGGCGGGGCCCCGCCTGTACTTCGCGGGATGCAGCTCGGGCAACGTCGTGCGCCTACGCCACGATGTTGGTGAGGGGACCGCACAAGCGATCGCGAGCCTCGCCGCGGACGAGCCGGCCCTGAGTGAGCCGATCAGTACGCCGGTGCACCTTGACGACTACATCCACCTGCTGGCCGCCGAGGCGCCAGTCCAGCGCTGGAACGCGGGGTTGGTCTGGACCTTCCCCGACCGTCTGGACTACGAGCACAACGCAGCGCTCGTGGACTCGAATACACCCGAAGGCGACCGCCTGCTCAGGCGTCTCAGGGGTCGCGGCATGCCGGAGCCCCTTGTGGCCCTGGGGTTCGTGGACGTTGGTGAGCTGTGGGCGCCGTGGTGTGTGGCGATTCACGACGACGACATCGCCTCCATCGCCTTTGCGGCGCGGCGCGGATCGGCGGGCGCCGAGACCGGCGTGGCCACGGTTCCGGCGTTTCGCGGGCGTGGCTTCGCGGCGGCGGCGACCGCCGGATGGGCCATGCTGCCAGCGCTGCGAGAACACGTCCTTTTCTACAGCACGTCCCGGGCGAACGTCTCCTCACAGCGCGTCGCCCAACGGCTCGCTCTGCGCTTCCTCGGCGCAACCCTGGCCATCACGTGACGGCTTAGACCAGCAGGGAGCGCAGCCGGCACCCATCGGCTCTCCACCTCACTCCGTTGCGGTGGTCCCACCTGTGATGTCCTCTTGCGAGGCTGACACGGACGGTGACCGTGGCACGCCACCCAGCACCGCGGCCGGTGTAGCCAGCGCTGGCTGAGACGCGAAGCTGGCTGACGCGCCCCCGTCGACCGGCAAAGCGGCGCCGGTGATGAAGCGCGCCTCGTCCGAATGCAGGAACAGGGCGGCGTAGGCCACGTCCCAGGCGGTGCCCATCGTCTGTCCGAGCGGCACCCGCCGGTCCCGCGCCGCGATCACCTCCTCCCGGCTCGGTCCCTGCGCCACCCGCGGCTCGATCGCCATCGGTGTGTTCATCAGCCCGGGCAGGATCACGTTGACGCGCACGCCGTAGGGCGCGTTCGCCGCCGCCAGGTTCTCGGTCAGGGCGATCACTGCCGCTTTCATCGTCTTATAGCCCAGCAGGGGATAGGCTTCCCACGCCGCCAGCGAGGAGATGTTGACGATCGAGCCGCCGCGCTGGCGCAGGACCGGCAGAGCGTGCTTGGCGGTCAGCCAGGCGCTCTTGAGGTTGACCGCGAAGCTACGGTCGAAGACCTCTTCGGTGAGCAGATCAGCCGGCGCGTCGCCCAGGGAGATGCTGGCGCCGACGTTGTTGTGCAGGATGTCCAGCCGGCCATGGCGCTCGACCACCGCCGCGATCAGCCGCGCGACTGCTGCCTCGTCGGTCACATCGGCCTCGCAGGCCGTCGCCTTGCCGCCTTCGGCACTGATCAGCGCGACCGTCTCCTCGGCCGAGGCGAAGCGGCGGTCGACGACCACCACCGTCGCGCTCTCGCGTGCCAGGACCAGCGCGGTGGCGCGTCCATTGCCGATGGTCTCACCCAGCGTCTGGCCGCCGCCCACGACGACGGCGATCTTGCCCGCTACCCGTCCGGCCATATGGTGCGCACGGTACCGCCCAGCGCGGCTCTCGTCACCTCCATCAACGGTCAATGCTGTGCGGCAAGCACGCTACCTCCCGTACTCCCAAACCCACTCTCTACGTGTCGGCGGCGAGGTAGGCCGGCTCGAGCAGCGCGCGCACCGCCCGGTACCAGGCCCGCTCGCCGCGCGGCGTGCCGTCGGCCAGCGCATCGATGGCGCGCAGGCTCGTGTCCCGATTAGCCGCCATCATGTTCCAAGGATAATCTGGCTCACCAGGTCACGTGCGACTCGCGCAGCGGTTGCCACGCAGCCTTCGCTTGGACTCTGATGGTGGTCTCACCCGAATCCGCCGTTCGCGCCGCCAGAGAATGCGCGTCCATGGCTATCCACGCCGCTTGAGCGCCGGCGGGCACAATAGCATCGGGGGAGGCTCGTGGCAGGCACGATTTCTCAGGAGACCAGCCATGCGGTGTACGACGACGCGCGGCGCGCCTACAGCGACCCTGACCATCCCTGCCACCTGTTTCGAACGCTTCAGCGCAAGGTTCCCGACGCAGCGTGGCAACTGCCCGAGCCGTTCAACGGCGCGGCCGCGGCGGCCGGCATCGTCTTCCTCGGTCTGAACCCCAGCTACAACCCGGACGAGGACGTGCCGACGATCGTCACCCCTTTCGAGGAATGGGATGCATTTTACCGCCACCGGCTCGATGGCGATCCCGCGCGTTGGCCGCTGCTGTATCGTCGCTTTCAGCAGCTTGGCCAGGTGGCCGTTGGCCACGACTTCCGCCTCGGTCGGGATGGGCTCGTCCTGGAGATCGTCAGATTCCGTAGCGCCAAGGGCGAGGGGATCACCGAGGCCGTGCTGGCGCAGGAGCGGCCCCTGACTCGCCGCCTGCTCCGTGACGTCCTGCCCCAGGTTATCGTCGCCAACGGAGGCGCTGTCCTCTGGGAGCTCCGGCGTGTGTTTCCCGCCCTGGCCGAGAAGGTGCCTGCGGACTACCGGATGCGTGAGGTGACGGGCCAGATCTTCCAGGTGCCCTGGGGGGATGCCGCGGGCCAGGTGCGGATCGTCATCTGCCCACACCTGAGTGGGTCGTTCGGGCTCAGCCAGGCAACCCTCACCGCCCTGGCTGAGGCAGTTGGTCGGGCGTGGCGGTGAGAACCTTTTCACCACGCCTGGACTGACTGGGATGTGCCACTGGCGTCACCGTCTGCTTCCGGTGCCCAGCCAGTCAGACTGACCGCAGCACGTCGCGAGGAGATTCCAGCGCTGGACGATGGCCTTACATGGATAACCAGGCTTGTCACCCGCTGCGCATAGGCCGTTCCTGTGATGGTTGATCTTGGGAACCTCAAGCATGACCTGTGCGCACGGTCGATTCTTTGTCGGCGGCCATGAGAGCCTTTTGACATCGCACCGGACACCGGCAATGCAGGTACCCCCGCGACGGATTCAGATGGCCACCGGATGCGCTCGGTCGGCGTGACCTTGGGGAGGGTAGTCTGGCGGGAAGGCCGACCGGCGAGCCGCACAAGCCCTGTCGCGTTCACCAGCGCATACGGCCAAACGCCACACACGAGCTGTTCGCCCCCGCAAGTGCCTGCGCTCTCATGCAACGCCATGTTGTGCAAGGGGTTGGTCTCCTCCAGGAGGGGTCGCGTTGGCACTACGCTTGCCGGGCTACTTCGTAGAGGATGTGAGCTGGAGGCTACGGCCGACGACGGCGAACAGCGGATCACTCGCCGTCTCGCTCGGGCTGCGGTTCAGCACCTGGATGGCGGTCCAGTTGCCGGCCTCTTCCAGGTACCGCTCCACCAGGTGCCCGTGCCCGGCGTCGTCCAATGCCTGCCAGATGGCCACGGCTTTGGTCGGGAAGCACCGGTTCGAGAAGGTCACCACGAGCGGTGATCCAGGCCGCAGGACGCGACCGATGTCCCGCAGCACGGCGACAGGTCTGGTGAGGTACTGAATCGAGACACAGATCGCGGCTGCGTCAAAGCTGGCGGTCGGAAATGGCAGTCGCGGCTCCCCGTTGAGATCCTGCACCACGGCGTCATCGAGCCGTGGATTGGCGGCGAGTTCTTCGCCGTTGAGGCCAAGACCGACGACGCGGCGGTAGGACACCTCGGCTGGCAGGTGGCTGACCCAGCTGCTCATGAGATCGAGGACTGCACCGTCGGGCGGAAAGAGCTCACGGTAGAGATCGGTGACAGCCGCGATGGCGGCAGCGTCGATGTGCGTGACAAGCCGCGGCTGCTGGCAGAACAGCGGGTCAGGCGTCTCATCGTAGCGGCGGAAGGCCTCTGGCGGGAGTCCGGACATGGAACTGTCGCCAACTATCGCTCATCCGGGATGTCGATGGCGGCGTTCAAGGCTGGGTCGATGGACGGCACCAACTGCCTATACGGGTGTGTCTCGGCTAACCGCTCGACGAACGACAGCTGCTGCTGTGCTGGAGTACGCCGCCAGCGGCGAGGTGACGTCGCGGAAGGTGGCTTTGCTCGAAGCCGCCACGTCCACCACAGCGGGTTGCTCCCCGCCCAGCGTCTGCTTGCGCGCCAGCTGCGTGTCCCGGACAGCCCGAGCCGCCCGCGCGCCACGAAGGCCTGTTTGGTCTAGCCAGACGCCGTGGCGGTGGCGTCCCACGCGCACGCCTGCGTGAATGGTGAGCGGACCCCGCTGGCAGTGTACAGTTTGTGTAGCGCGGATCCAAGAGCGGCCAGCGCGCACCTCTGCTGCCATCAGCCCAGCCCAGCTTCGATGAGCCGGCGAACCCACGCCATGATCGCCGGGGTGCCCCCCACCACGAACTCCTGGCCGCGGCCGACGCTGCGCACGTGCACGATGGCGTCCGACAACCTGGCCCACCTGTCCGCCCTGGTGTGATAGGTCAGTGTTGGAGGGCCGTCGGCCGGCCAGAAGGAATCAGGGAGGCGCCAGAGCGACGCTGTGCGGCTCCCCGGCGCGGTGAGCTCAAGTCCGGCGTGGTAGCGCAAGCGGCCGGCGCCGGGAACGTCATCCGCGAAGGACAGGCGCCGGCGCGCGACGTAGACCGCGTTCTGGTGACGGCCAGCGGCGGCGATGTGCGGGTGGTCCGTTGCCCACTCCGGCGCCTCGTGACACTGAGCGCCGTCCCAGCGCTCCTGCACCTGGAGGTAGCCCCAAATCACGTGGCGGGCCGGCTCCCCCCGCCAGCGGAGCGTCTGCGCGACGCGCTCGGTGTGGCGGAAGAGGCCGAAGAATAGAAACAGATCCCCCGCCCCGACGCGCTGGTTCCGTAGGTGTCCCTGCGCCGCGGCGGCCTGCCCGAACAGCGGCCGCCAGGCCGGTCGGCGCGGCCGCGCCGCCGGCTGCAGGTCCGGATCGCAATGGGCGCCCCCGTCTGGGACGCGGATAGCCAGCTCCTGCATGACATCCGCGTACGAGTAGTCGGCGTCGACGCGCAGGTCCCGATAGGCAACGGCGCCGTCGGCAAAGCCGGCATCCTCCGGGATCGGCAGCGAGAGAAGTGAGCCGTCAGGCAGGATGGGGCTCGGACTGCCACCGCTCGCGGAGTCGAAACCCTTGCGACTCAGGATGATCTTCATCGCATGCTCATGGCCGGCCAAGCCACACGTTTTTCTCCGCTAACGTCTGTCCAACGAGGCCAGCAGCCTCTTCGGGGCGACGGAGCGGTAGGCCTCGACCACCAGCTCACCGATCTCCGACCAGTCGACGGCCACGTCGAGCCAGACGCCCAGCCAGCCCCGGTGCCCGACGTACGGCGGGACGAACAAGCGCCGCGGGTCCGCGGCCACCAGCACCTCCTGCGCACCATCCGGAGCGGCACACCAGAACGCCAGCCGCTCGTCGTGGTGGTGGTCGGCGTACATCACGAAGGCCCTCGTCCCACGCACGAACCAGGTGGGCTCGCCGTGGCTGAGGCGCTCGGTCACCTCCGGCAGCCCGAGACACACCCCGCGGAGCGCTGCCAGCGGGTCCGTCACGCCGTGCCGCCTGACGGGCGGGATCGCAGTCCCGACGCTGCTGAGCCCAACGCCGGCGCCCCGGCGGCGTCCCGCACCCAAGCCAGCACGTTGTCGGCGTCCACGTCACTCCAGCGCTGGCGGCCCGCCGCCTGCAGCCGACCGGCGAGCGCCGGCCCCACCCAGCGGCCGTGCCAAGGTTCATCGACGTAGCCCGTGCGTGCCGTGGCAGCGACCGCGTACGGCAGGACAAAGCCGAAGCGATGGGCATTGTCCCGCAGCCAGTCCGCGGCTGGGCTGTCCCGGAAGCCGCGGAACGCGTCGGTGAAGTCGACAGTTGTGCCGAGCTGGTGCTGCGAGTGCCCGGGCCGCGCCGAGTAGCGGTTGGCGGTCTCCTCGTCACCCCAGCACGCCACCTGGGCGGCGAAGACCTCCACCTGGTACTCCTGCGACCGAAACCCCGACCCCACGTAGAGCTCATGGCGTGATGCTGCCGCGTCCTGGATCAGGGCGCGCGTATCGTCGACGACGACCGCCCGGAGGCGCTGCGCACCAGACGCTGGGATCCTCCATCCGGCCGCGCTCACGAGATCGCCGGGTGCGTAGCCGTCGGGCAGGGCGTCGGCCTTCGTGGCCGGCAGGAGCACCTCGCGCGCCAGGTCCGGGTCGAGCTCGAACACCCCAACCAGCGTCCCGGCGTCGTCGCATTCGAGACCGGCTCCGATCCAGTCGGGCGGCGTGAGCCGATCAAGCGCCACGGCGCGGCTCTCGAGAAGCCGGCCGGCAACGACGTGCCGCGCCAACGATGCAACGGCCGCGATGTCGACGCGAAAGGAGCGGCTGAATGGTGGCATCACCGGTGCAGACCAGCCTGGCCTTTCCTCGACATGGCGCAAGGAGGACGGTTCGCGGAGATCCGCGGCCTGTTCGCGCCGCGGCTGCGCGCGATGGTGACCGCCGAGGAGCTCCAGACCGCGTCGGCGGCTGAGCTTGGCCGACGCGGCCCGGTCTCCTTGATCGGCGCGACAGGTGGCACTGTTGCGAGATGCTCCTGAAGATCATGGGGACATGCTGCTGGTTGTTGCGGGCGGTTGATCAGATCGGGATCGTGTGGGACATCCTGGTCCAGGAGCGGCGCGACCAGACCGCGACGAGGCGTTCCTGCGTTGCGTGCTGGCCAGTTGCGAGGGAGTGGCACCCAGTGTTGTCGTCACCGACAGCTGACCAACCATCTGCGCGTGCTCCCGAACACGGAACATCGCCGCCACGAGGGCTTGAACAACTGCGCTGAGAACTTTCACCTGCCAGCGAGCAAACGCGAGCGGACCCTTCAGCGCTTCGAGTCGCAGGAACACGCGCAACGCTTTCTGGGACCGTTCAGCGCAGTGGGCAGCTGCGTTCGTCCGCGACGGGCATCGTCTCGGCCAGCCAGTACCGACAGGTCTGCCGGGGACGATACCTCCTCTGGCGAGAGCTGACCCTGGACCACCTGCGCTTGTGAAGCGGGCCCAACAAGGGATCGCTGTGAAAGAGCACCGTCCACGCTGTCGAGGACGGCGCTCAAACTGACAACTCTCCCGTACCTCCTGCACCCCGGCGGATGTTGGCACTCACACCGCGCTTCGTCGACGCGGGTTGGCGAGCTCATCGAGTCCGGTGCTCACCAGGAACAGCCCCACAAACAGCACCACGATCACCGCAATGGGGGCGACCCACCACCACCACAGGCCGCGAACCAGGGCGTTGAACGAGATGGCCCAGAAGATCGTCATCCCGATGGTCGGCTCGTTCTGCGGTCCCAGCCCAAGTGCCTCAAGACCGATTGACGCCAGAACGGCGCTGCTCACGGCCCCGACAAAGCTGGCCGCTAGGTACGGCAGAAGGTTCGGGACGATCTCGCGGGCGACGATTTTTGCGTCGCTCATGCCCGACAACGCGGCCATCTGCACGTAGGCGCGCTCGCGGAGTGACAGCACCTGGGCGCGGATCGCCCGCGCCGGGTACATCCAAGCCAGGCTGGCTACGATCAGTGCCATCAGATTGATGCTGATGACCTCCTTGATGGAGTCCGCAATGATGATCAGCACCAGGAGACCAGGGACCGTCAGGAGGGTATCTACGACGATGCGGACTGCAGCATCCACCAGGCCGCCCCGGTACCCGGCCAGCAGCCCCAACGTCGCACCGACCACAAGCCCCACACCCCCTGCGACGAAACCGACGCGGAGCGTCAGTGGGATACCTACAACCAGCACTGCGAGCAGGTCGCGGCCCTGGTCGTCGCTCCCAACGGGATAGTCAGCCGACGGTTGTGCATCGGGGATCACTGATGCCGGCTCCGCGTTCCGGGGGTCGGTTATGAGTGGGCCGACGAGCCCGATGAGCAGTAAGCCTGCAACCAGCACCACTCCGACGGCCAGTGATGGGTTACGCCGGCAGTAGGCGAGAAGCGGTCGGAGCGCGGACCGGCCGCGCTCAGGCGCCACACGCCCCGCCTCGACGCTTCCGGCTACCACGCTCGGCATCCCGTCCCCACAACTGGCTTCACCGACGCTGGTACGTGATCCGCGGGTCCAGCAAGGGGTAGATCAGATCCAACAGCGTGGTCGCCAGGCCGATGGCCAGGATGATCATGAACACGACGCCGTAGGTCACGAAGTAGTCCGAGCCGGAAATCGCCTTGTACAGCAGCGAGCCAATTCCGGGCAATCCAAACACCACTTCGACCAGCACCGCGCCCGACACGACATGGCCAAGTGCAATGGCAAGCGTCGTGATCTGCGGCAAGACGGCCACGCGGACGGCGTAGTGGAGGAAAATGGTGCGCGGCCGAAGACCCTTGGCTTGCGCCATGATCATGAAGTCCTCGCCGATGGTCGTGATCATCATAGCGCGCATGCCGAGTGCCCAGAAGCCGACTGCCGCCAGCACGATCGAGAGCGCCGGCAGGACCGAGTGGCGCAGGATATCGAGCAGGAATGGGCCGCTCAGAGATGGCAACGTGCCCGCCGTGTAGCCACCCGACAAGGGGAAGATTTTCCAGGTCAGGGCGAACAGGTATACCAGCACCAGGCCGAGTAAGTAGTACGGCACTGCGGACAGCGTGAGAAGCGGGGCCGCCAGGTAGTTCACGGCCCGCGGCGACTCAGACCACGCCATCAATGCGCCGAGCAGGGTGCCGACGCCGAACGCCAGCAGCGTCGAGACGAACAGGAGCCCGATGGTCCAGGGCATCGCCGCCAGTATCAGCGGCAGAACCTTGGCCGGGTACTGTGCCAGGGAGTAGCCGAAGTCAAGATGCACCATGTTCCAGAGGTAGCGAGCGTATTGGACAGTCAGCGGTTGATCCAGCCCAAACTGTTCATCGTAGGCCCGCACCATTGCCTCGATGCTCTGCTGGTTGATACCACCTGAGTTGGAGAGCGTGTACAGCCGCTCGCGGATCGGGTTTCCGGGCGCCAACCGTGGGATCAGGAAGTTCAGGGTCGCCGCTGCCCACAGGACGATCAGCAGCTGGACGAGCCGCCACCGAGCGTACCTGCGCAACACCTAGCGACTTCCTCCCTGCAATGCGGGAAACCGTAGCCGCCCGCACAGTACCGCCATTCCACCCGGGCACCGCCAGGGCCGCACCGCCGGAGTGACCGCCGGCACGGGCCACCGCATGCTGCGCACGCTAGCCTTCCACTCCCTTGAGACTGCTCGCGATGAGCAGGAAGGTGCGGTGGATGAAGATGGTGTTGATGTAGGGACTGTTCTCGTCCGGCCAGTTTGTCCAGTAGGTGGTGTTGAACGGCGTGCGGGCGTAGAGCTGGACCAGCGGGATATTCGGTAGCTCCTTCAGCCAGATGTCCATCGCCTGATGAAAGAGCGTCTGCATTTTTGGATCATCCGTCGCCGTGACGAACATCTGGTCGACGACCTTGTCAAAGGTGTCGTTCTTCCAGTTGAACGGCAGCCCACCCTGCTGATAGGTCTTCAACGTGGTGTCGGGCGTAAGCACGCTCAGGTTGCCCCCCCAGACGAAGGCCTCGGCTTGGCCGCCCATCACTTGCGAGGCCATGTCGGCCGGCATCTTGAAAGACGCGTCAAACCCACCCTTGCGCAGCTGGCTGACGAGAACCGGGGTGACATCCTCGAACAGCGAGAACGTGACGATGTTGAGTGACAGGCGGCTACCGTCCTTGGCCCAGACACCGCTACTGTCTTTGGAGTAGCCTTTTCCTTGCAGAATTGCCGCACTCTTGGCGAGGTCAAAGGTACCCACGTCGTACTTTTCGGTCAGATCCTTCACTGAGTCGATGTACGGTCGCAGCGAAGGCAGGCCCGCAAACGGGACGAGTGCGGCCTCGCCGCCGCCCTTGTAAGCGATCTTTAGCAGCTCATCGCGATTGACCGCGTAGTTCACCGCCCGCCGGATGTCCGGATCGCTGTAAGGTGGTTTCTGGTCGTTGAATCCGAGAACTGTCGTCCAGTAGTCGATGTTACCGTACGGTGGCTGGTTTCCCGTCCAGCTGTTGATCTTGGGATTCTGCTTGATAGCTGCGTCGACGTCGCCCATCGTCAGGACAAACGTCGAATCGGCCTCGTTGTTGATCAGCTTGTTCAGCTGGGTCCCCGACGCATAGCCCGGCAGAAAGATCAGCCGCTCTGGTGACGGTAGAGGGTGGAATCCAGTCTTGGCTCCCCACCAGTCATCCCTGCGATCCCAAATCTTCTGCTGCGGATCCGAATTGACCAGCTTGTAAGGGCCGGTTGTGATGGGCCAGCCTTTGTCCAGATCGAAGAACGTGAACGTCTGCGGGTCCTGGCCCTTGAAGATGTGCTCGGGAACGATCTGGATTCCGATGTCCTGATGGAACTGGAAGTAATTGTGGAAGAACCGTGGGTTCGGATTGGTCAGGGTGAACTGGACAGTCTGGTCATTGGGCGCCACAACGTCCTTCACCCACTGCTTCATGTCAGCCGATCCTGTCAGCTTCGGCGCGTTGTCCCGGAGCATGTTGATGGTGAAGACGACGTCACGAGCGGTGAAGGGCTGCCCATCGCTCCATTCGCTGCCTTTGCGCAGATCGACGGTTAACTGGGTGAAGTCGGCGTTGAAGCGGTAGCCAGTCGCCAGCCAGGGGATCTCACCCCCTTTGCAGTCGAGGCCGCTGGGTCCGCAGATCGCGTCGGTGTGGTACGCGTTGTAGAAGTACAGCGGCTCCATGACCACCTGGAAGCCGCTGCGGCTAATCCCCGGCAGAAACGGGTTCTGCATGGCTACATCGCCGCTGAACTGATTAGCTGCCTCGGGAACGCCCTCGAGGATCAGCGAGCGGTTGCGCGGCACGGCCTTGAGCTCCTGGCGGAGCGCCGGCTGAGTCTGCGCGATCGAGACCGTGGTCGCCGCTGCCGTGGGCTGAGTTGCCGAGACCGTGGTGCCAGCAAGGGTGGGTTTGGCAGCGGCCGGTGCTGCCTGGCCACTGCTGCCGGCGGTCGACGAACCGGGCGCGGGTGGCGTCGGCGTCGCCGGGCCGCATGCCTCAAGCAGCAACGCTGCCGACGGCAGCGCGGCGACCGCTGCCGCCCGGCGCAGAAGCTCCCGGCGACTGAGGCTCCGGGGCGTCTCGTCCTCGGGCGGATCTGCCACAGGTGCCATGGTTGAGGTCCCTCTCCTATTCATTGCGGTCAGGCAGAGATGTCGGTGGACCGCCAGGCACCCGCAAGAGGGCGAGCGTCCCCTGTACTCCCCGCGTCTGCCTTCCTCCTGAGCGCTATTGAAGCATGCCTAGCGCACCAAGCGGAAGATGCGCCGAGCGTTCCCGGCCAGGACCAGGTCGCGGTCGGCAGGTGAGGCGACCAACTCCTCGATGTCCCTGGTGCAGTCGTGAAAGGTTCGCCGCTGGTCGGTGAACACCGGCGTCTGGCGTCCGACGTCGAAGTAGATCGGGGCGTCGCTGCCAAAGACGATCTTCTCCGGACCCAGCAGGGCAAGCGCGGCCTCGATGGCCTCGCGCGGCGCGAAGCATGTCTCGACGTACACGCGTGGGTAACGCTTGGCCATCAGGATACCGGCGATCGGCCGCCCGTGGTTGACGTGGTAGAGGACCAGGTGAACAGCCGGATACCGCTCCACGAGCGGGGCGTACAGCTCGGCGGAGTAGTCGCCGGCCTCTGCGTGGGCGCAGATCGGTAGCTGGCGACGCTCGGCGAAGGCGAAGACGTCGGACAGCGAGTCGAAGTCGACACGGTACGTGTCGAGCTTGGGGTGGAGCTTGATCCCGAGGGCGCCGCGGTCGGCGGCCTGCGCCGCGTCCGCTTGCCACTCCGGATCATAGGGGTTGATCCACACCATTGGTCCGATGCGGTCCGGGAAGCGCTCGGCTGCCGCCAGGATCTCGCGCGTCCCATAGCGCTGCCCGACGGTGGTGGACGATCCGGACGACGTCAGCGCGAAGCGGACGCCCTCGGCGTCCAGACGCCCGACGAGCTCCTCGGCCGTGAAGCCGTAGTGCACGTGCCCCGGCAGGCGCCCAATGTGGGTGTGCACGTCGATCACGTCGAACCGGAACGGCGCTGCTGCCTCGGCCATGCTGCCTTCTCCTTGTCGGTGGTGTGTGCGGCGTCGCTAGCTGTCCTCGATACCCACGTCGCGCAGCACGTCGGTCAGCGCGCGGTGAGACAGGCGCAGCGCCGCGTACGGGTCGTAGCCGGGCCGACGCATCACGTGGACGCTCATCTCGGGCACTATGTAGCCGCGGTAGCCGAGCGCCCGCATAGCGCTGAACTGGCCGCGGAAGTCCGACTGCGTCTGGGGCTCACCGGGGATCATGTACTCCTGATCTGGCGCCCGCCCGATGGAGGCCTTCACCTCGGTGTGGGCCGACAGGGCCAGCAGCGGGTACAGCGCCTGCTCGATCGACAGGCCCTGGACCTCATAGTGGCTCATGTCGAAGCAGAAGCGGAACGCTGGTGACCCGACCTGCTCGAACAGATCCACGAGCTGGTACGGACGGCTCACGCAGCCCAGGGCATGGGCCTTCATCGCCATGACCACCCCACGCGCGTGCGCGTAGTCCGCCAGAGCGGCGATGCGTCCAACCAGGAGGTCGCGCGCGTCGGGCCACTGGTCCACGCGGCCGCCGGAAAAGAACACGACGACGGGTGGGCTCTCGTCGAGGGAGAGATCGGCAGCGAGCTCGATGGCTGCGCGGTGGCGGGCCAGGATCGGTCCCGTGGTATCCGGGTCCGGGTCGGTGAGGGTCTGGAAGTTAGCCACGCCGCTGCAGACAATCCCGTAGTGCGTGAAAAGAGCGCGCGCACGGCGCCGCGCGTCCGCGTCCAACCCTTCGAGCGCCGTCGCGTAGTCTGGCAGGACGGTGAGCTCCATGGCTCGGAAGCCGACCTCCGCGTGGAAGGCCAGCGCGTCCTCCAGGCGCTGGCCGGGCATCCCGTAGTTGCTACCAGATAGCTTCATGGCGCAATCCCCCTGGTGTGTCGTTCGGTCGCTGAGCATGCCGCTGCCCCAGGCTGAATCACGTTTGCCCCTGCTCGCGGCGCGCCGCCTTGAGGGTCCACGTTTGCAGCTGCGCGTGCAACGCAGCGGCGTCGGTGGACAGGCCCGGCCGCACCAGCGGGTCCTCGGTGCACAGACGGTGGCAGGCGCCGAGCGCCAGGCCGAGGTCGGGGTAGCGGGGCCAGGCGGCCAGTTCAACGCCAGCCTGCGGATCCAGCGCATCCGCCGCAGCCAGGGTCTGATACCCCAGGGCCAGCGCTCCGTACAGCGAGCCGAGCCCGATCCGGCGGCCCCGCGTCGCCAGGGAGGCCGGCAGATGGCCGCTCTCTGAAGCGGTCCGGCCCAGCGCCTCGGCGAGCGTCATGAGCTCTCCCATGTTCAGGCCGGGGAGCTCCGGGGCCAGCGGAGGGGCCTCGATGGGACCGAGCACGTCGACGCGCGGGGTCATCTCGGGCAGCCGCTCGCCATGTCCGTAACGCGCCAGCCCGTCGGCAAGGCCGAGCACCGCCTCGGCCATGCTGAAGCTGGTCCCCACCGGAATGCGGCGCTCAGCCACAGACTGGGCCGCCAGCGCGGCCAGCTCAGACCGCCTGAGTACGCTGCTCTGGTGCCCGTACTGCCTGACCATATCGCGTACAGTCGTCGGCTCCAGGCCGGGCGTGTCTCGCAAGTAGCGAACGACTATGCGGAAGTTGGCAAGCGCTTGATCGATCTCCAGGCGTGAGCGCCGCTGCTCGACACCAGGCGGTATGTCGGCGCGGCCGTGATTGACGCCGTTACTGTACTGCCACTGCTCGAGCGGCCCCGTGTAGCAGAGGCGCTCGGGGTGGCAGATGAAGACCACGAGGAGCGGCAACCCCGCCTGCTGACAGCGGTCGACGTGCGTCCGCAATTGCCCGAACAGCGCCGCGAAGGCACCGGGATCGGGCAGCGCATCGTCGAACACGGCCGGAAAGAAGCCCAGGAAGTTTGGGAGCGACGTGTTGAGAGGCACGCTGAGGGCACCGGCATACCAGCTCACCGCGTGGTGCGGGGGCGCGGCTGGGTAGCCGAAGAGGTACGGCAAGCCTAGCTGCCGCGCCATCCCGAATGCCTGCGGCGCGGCCTGGTGCCGATGCTGGCTGGAGCACACGGGGTCGACGTCGAAGACCTGCCCAAGCAGTTCGAGCTCGCTGCCCTCCACCGCGAGGAGAGCCGCGACGCCCTGGTCCCAGCCGAGCCCCTCGACCACCTCTGGTAGCGCAGGGTGGACGTCCCGCCCGTGGAGGCCAACTTCGTGCTGGCGCACAGCCTGGATCACGTCGTGCCGGTGCTGCTCACGGAGGATCTCGGCGCGCCGGGCCTGGACGACGAACAGGCCCGTGAGCCCCTCGTCGCGGAGGATATCGGCGATCCAGATAGGGCTGGAACCGACCTCCGAGTCGTCTTCGTGGTAAGTATCCTGGTCGCCGATTACGAGCAGGACATGCATGCGTCGCCCCCCTGCGCCAGATTACCTGAAAGACCTGGAGCCGGACAGCCTGGGTAGACGTGGTGACCAGGTAGCCTCCCCCAGTGTTCGTCCATCGGGTGGCGTGGTGGAAATTCTCGCCCATCTTGCCACCCGGATCGTACCGGCGGTGCAGGCGTTTGCATAGCCGTTGGCGTGGCATGTGCGGATGCACGGCGAGGCCGGCCCAGCGGCGCATGGGCAGGAGTACTGGTGGCCTGGCGAGCGGACGCCGGCCCGGTGTTGACCGTGATGACCATGGGTACCCGCCAACGGGGGCCGCCGCCGCGGCGTCCCTGCCCGCGGTGTAGCCCGAGCTGCCTGCCGTGCGGTGGCGCCGCCGTACGGTCCGGACGTAGCTGGGCGGCAAGGGTCTCCAGCAGACTTTCGAGGTAGAGCAGCTGCGCGTCCGACTCGACGGGCGGATGCGTCTCGACCGTGGCGGGGATGGCAATGGCGCCCCAGACCGGTAAGAGGTCTCCGCGCAGGAGCGCCCGCAGCCGATCCTGCGCCTGCTGCATGAGCCGCAGTAGGTCGAAGGCGGCGGGTTGCCGGCGCAGGATCTTCTTGGTCGCGATGGACGCCATGGCCCAGAAGAACGTGGTCGCCAACGAGACGCCCTGGACCACCTCAGCCGGGGAGAGGTTGTGCCACGAGCTGCTGCGCGGCAATCCCGCCCGGTCGAAGAGCACCGGGGCATGCTCGGGGATGCGGGCGGTCGAGGCGGGCTGCCAGGACCAGTCCTCCTGCAAGGGTAGGCCCGTGCCGCGGTACAGCACCAGCAGGAAGGTCCCCCCGGGGGGCGCGTTCTGCGGTCCCTCCTGGACCAGCAGCGGCTCGCCGAACCGGGCGACGAAGGCCCGCCGCTGGTTATTGACGGTGGCGCAGCGCTCGTCGGCGATGGCCAGGCAGAGGTCGATGTCGACCCCCGACGCGCTGTTCGTGCACAGGTTTCGTTGAGCCGCCCCCACGTTGAGCCCCGATGGCCAGGCTCACCCCAGAGGACGTCGCCCAGCTGGTTTCCTGGTTCGAGACGGTCCCGTTGCCCGAGCCGCCATTCCGTACGACGCCCTGGGTCACCGTCGGCGAGCCCGAGGCGTGGCGGGCCATCGTGTTGCGCGACCTGCGCTACGGGCCTGCCGGCCCTTACTGGACAACGGCCTTGATGGACGTGTGCTGGCTGGCGAAGCGGATCGCTCCGCCGGAGGTCCAGGCCGCGGCGCATGCCGACGAGCTGGTCCAGCGGCAGGAGCCGGCGTTCTGAATTACGGGGCGGAGCGTCTCCCAATCCCACATATGGCGTGGCTGCTCGTGGACGCTCGGCTTGAAGCGCTGACCGTCCGGCACCTTACCGCGCTCCACGAGGACCCGATTCGCGTCGATAACTTGGACCATGTGTGCCCGCAGCGCCGAAGTCTTCTCGACCATGGCACGGGCGTCTGTCCGGCCCGGTCGGACGCCCACGTACATCCCTCCAAGGGGACCTGCCCATGCGGGTGGGTCCAGGAACACGTAGACCTCAGCCATCTTTCATGTCTCCCAAAGAAAGCTGTCGCGCAGCCGGCCTGAGCGGGACGGTCGGCCTGCATGGACGCGGGCGCAGCCCTGGAGTGGGATAGTGGGGTAGAGCCGGTCAGCGCGGAAGGGAGGAGGGACCGCTCATGCCGCGGGCAGCGCCCTCTATGCCCGCACACGTCCATCGTGTAGCTCGCCTCCGGTCGACCACCAACGCCGCCGCGTTAGCCTGAGCGCACATCTGTGCTGGTGGAGGACACGCCATGCTCCGCACCCGTGCCACTGTCTTGTTCGACGTCGATCACCCGGTCGCCCTCGGCGGCATGGGGAGCGGTACGTCCCCCGCGCTGGTGGCCGCGGTCGCCAACGCCGGCGGCCTCGCGGTCCAAGGCGGCTCGGGGCGCACGCCCGCCCAGATCCAGGATCTGGCACGCGACATCCGCGCGTTGACCGCGCGCCCGTTCGGGATCAATCTTCTCCTGTTCCAGGCCAGCGACGAACTGATCTCGGCCACGCTGGAGGCACGCCCGCCCGTCCTGTCGACCGCGTGGGCGCGGCCCGATCAGGACCTCGCCGCTCTGTTCGCGCGGGCTCACGGGCAGGGGGCGAAGGTGCTGCACATGGTCTCACGCCTGGACGAGGCGCGCCTGGCGGCCGACGCCGGTGCGGACTGCATCGTGGCCCAGGGGACCGAGGGCGGTGGGCACGTCGGCTTGATGGGGTCCAGCGTCTTCGTCCGGCAAGTCGCCCGCGCTATCGATCCCATCCCCGTCCTTGCGGCGGGTGGCTTCGCCGACGGCGCTGGCCTGGTCGCGGCCCTGGCGTTGGGAGCCGAAGGCGTCCTGCTGGGCACACGGTTTCTGGCCACCACCGAGGCGCCTTTGCCAGACAGATTCAAGCAAGCGATCGTGGCGAGCGACGGCCACGACACGCTGCTGACGGAGATCCCGGACATTGCCAGCGGCACTGTGTGGCCAGGCGCCTATGCGCGGGTGACCCGCAACCGCCTGGTGCAGGAGTGGCTGGGCCGCGAGGGCGAGCTGCGACGTCGACGCGTGGCGATCCAGGCGGGCATCCAGCAAGCGCGAGCCGCTGGCGATGCTGAGGGCGCGATCCTGTACGCGGGCCAGGTGGCGGGGCTGATCGACACGGTAGAGTCGGCGGCGGAGGTCGTCCGCGCGATCGTCGCGGAGGCCGAAGCCATCATCACGGCTCGCCTGGCTGGGCTTATCAGCACATGAGGTCGGTGAGCTGGGCCCGAGTCCCCATGACGGGCGTCGGCTCTTGGCCACTACGGTCCAACGCGTGGTGCCATAGTGCACGGCATCCGCTCGCTCGGCCCCGGCCCGTACCTCCCGGGAAACAGAACGGAGCTCCAAAACATTGCGTGATGCGGATGTGTTCGTGAGCGCGCGAGCGGGCAACCGTGACGCAGTGAAGAGCGTCCTGCGGGTGGTGCTCGCGCTCTTCATGGCCAGCGCGGGCATCATGCACGTGTTGGCACCGCGGCGGTTCATCCGCATCGTGCCGAGGTGTCTCTCAGCACCGGGCGCGCTGGTGCTCATCAGCGGCGTCTTCGAAATCCTCGGTGGGCTTGGGTTGCTCGTGTCGCTCACCCAGCGCTGGGCGGCCTGGGGGCTCGTCGCCTTGTATGTCGCGGTCTTCCCCGCGAACGTGAACATGGCGGTAAACCGCATCGGCTTTGGGAGACAGCCCGGCTCCGCATGGCTCCGATGGGCGCGGTTGCCGTTCCAGGCGCTGCTGATCGCGTGGGCATATTGGTTCACGCGGTAGATCATTTTGGCAGAGCGCTTCGCCGGCCGAGCAGCCGCTCACCGGCCGAGCGCGCAGGGTCACCTGGCGCCAACCCCGCGGGCTCGACAATCTCCATCCACTGGGTGCCGGGGAACAGTGGCGCCAACGCTGCGACGTAGGATAGATGCGCCAGGAGGTACGCAGCGTGAAGTTCGAGGTGGCGACAAGCCCATGGGGCAAGCAGGACGAGATTGGTGCCCTCAATCTGATCACTCCCGCGTCACGCGCAGCGATCATGGCGCGGGCGGACGCCAGCAAGGTCTTCGATCTCTCGGTGGAGTACTTCGTGGGTATGCCGACGTGGAGCTCGCTGGGCGATCCCGTCTTCCAGATCTGGATGACGCACACGCCGCGCGGCGACGTCGTCAGCAACCCACTGGGGCTAGCGGATGAGGCGAATCGGTACACCAGCTATTCGGGTGACGCGATGTCGCTGTACACCCACTGCGGCACCCACATCGACGCGCTCAATCACTTCGGCTGCTATGGCACCATCTGGAACCACTTTGCCGCGGACGAGCATCTCGGCAACCAGACCTGGAAGGTCTGCGGCGTCGACAAGATGCCGCCCATCATCAGCCGTGGCGTGCTGCTCGATGTCGCCGGCCTGCACGGCGTGGACATGCTGGCACCCTCGTACGGCATTGGGCGCAAGGACCTCGAGGACGCCGCGCACAGGCAAGGGGTCAGTCTGGAAAAAGGCGATACGGTTCTCATTCGCACAGGCCGCATGCGGGCGTGGCCTGATGCTGGCGCTTACCTGACGGACGAGCCGGGCCTCAACCTCGACGGCGCCCGCTGGCTAGCCGAGGAGAAGGAGGTGATGTTGATCGGTGGGGACAATGTTGCCGTCGAGCAGCTGCCAGCCGACGACCCCGACACCTGGCTTCCCGTCCACATGTACCTGTTCAATGCGTCGGGCGGACGCTGATCGAAGTCGTCGACCTCGAGGCGCTGGCTGCCGAGCGCGTCTACGAGTTTGCCTTCCTGGCCCTGCCGCTGAAGCTGCGTGGCGCGTCGGCGTCGCCGATCCGCGTGATCGCGATGCCGCTCCGGCCGTAGGCAGACCACAGGTGGTGCTCAGCCAGCCCGCTCATTGATGGGAGATGGCCATGCGCGTCAACCTGGAGCGAATGCAGCGGCGGCTCGCCGCGTTGACGACACCGGAGCTGGGCGGCACGGCCGCCGGCGGCATGGATCGGCCGGCGCTCTCGGACGCCGACCGGTCGGCGCGCGACCTGTTCGTCGCGTGGCTGCGTGGCCTGGGGTTGGCGGTCCGGATCGACGACTTCGGCAGCATCTACGGGCGGCGCCCGGGCAGCGACCCGGACGCCGCGCCAGTGCTGGTCGGCTCGCACCTCGATACGGTGCCTCGGGGCGGCCGCTTCGACGGGATCCTGGGCGTCGTGGCCGCCCTGGAGGTCGCCTCCGCCCTGCAGGAGGCGAACGTCATCACTCGTCGGCCGGTCGAGCTGGTCGATTGGACGGCCGAGGAGGGGGCGCGCTTCGACGTGCCCATGCTGGCGTCCGGTGGCGCGGCCGGCGTCTTCACCCGCGAGTACGTCTACAGTCGCACGGACCGGGAGGGTCGCAGCTTTGGGGACGAGCTGGCGCGCATCGGGTACCGCGGAGAGGAGAGCGCCCGGCCGCGGGCCATCGCAGCCTCGCTGGAGCTGCACATCGAGCAGGGGCCTGTCCTGGAGGAGCGCGGTGCATCGGTCGGAGTGGTCGAGGGCATCGCCGCCGTCCGCTGGTACTGGGTGCGGGTGAGCGGACGGGGTGAGCACGCCGGCGGGGCAGTGATGGCGCACCGGCGGGACGCGCTGGTGGCCGCCGCGCGCATGGTTGTGGCGGCACGGGACCTGGCTCGCGAGCGCGGCGACCTGAAGGCAACGACCGGCGTGTTCACGCCACGGCCAGGCTCGATCAACGTCATCCCGGAGAGCGTCACGTTCAGTCTCGACCTGCGCGCCGCCGATGACGGCATCCAGGACGCGGCCATCGCCGTGATCCGGCAGCGGTGCGCAGCCGTCGCGGCTGAAGAGGGGGTGGCTGTGACGATCGAGGAGTACTGGCAGGTGCCGCCGACGCCGTTCGACCCGGCGATCAAGGATCGGGTCGAGACGTTGTGCCACGCGCGCGGCTACTCTGTGCACCGGCTCGTGGGCGGCATTGGGCACGACTCGCAGTATCTGGCGCGGGTGACGCGCGCGGCGATGCTGTTCACACCGACAGTTGGCGGCCTCAGTCATTGCGAGGTTGAGGATTCCCCCTGGCCGGACATCGAGCGGGCGACCGACGTGCTGCTCGCTTTGACGGTGGAGCTGGCGAACGCGTGAGCAGCGAAGCCTGCCGCCTATTCCTGTCCGCACATCTGCAATACACAGGGGTGGTCCCCGCTCACCTGGGGTCGCGATTGTTGTCGACAGCGTCTGTCGGGTACGGAAGAGAGTGATCGACGGCGTCCACGTCGGCCCTCCTTCCCCATCAGCCCGCCACCGAGCCGGGCGACGGCCGGAGGTGCGTCAGCTGTTCGCGCGGGATCGGCGGCTTGAGCACGACGCACCCCTGGTGTTCCTCGAGATTGGGGCCGCCCAGCAGCTGCGAGCCGATTGCCACGCCGGCCACCTGGTCTGCCCGGTCCCGGGCTGCCCGGATCCGCGCCTGATCACCCGGGGCGGCAGCCGCCGCGATCACTTCGCCCACCGCCACGCTGCGGACACGCTCAGCCACGCACCGGAGGGCTGGTACCACCTGTGCGGCAAGACGCTGGTAGGCCAGTGGGCACGCCACCATTACCCCGCGGCCCGGGTTCAGGTCGACCACGAGGCGGTCGACAACGGCCAGGTCCCGGATGTGCTGGTGGCCTTCCCGGACGGGCGCCGCTTCGCCTTCGAGGTCCAGTACGCCCCGCTGACTATCGACGCGTGGCGGGCGCGTCACGACGGCTACCGTGCGCAGGGCATCGTGGACATCTGGCTGTTCGGCCACATGCCGCCGCACCTGCGCGCTGCTCGCGGCCAACCGGGCGCGACGCCCCGGTTCGTCTTCAGCCAGCTCCTGGAGGCGGTCGAGCTGGCGGGCGGCATCGCGCGCTGGATCGATCCCGACGAGCGGGCTATCCGCACGCCGCTTTATGCGGTCGGCTGGCGGCGGGTCCGCTCGCCGTCTGCCGGCTGGCTGCTGGTCGAGGCGCCACCGGAGCCGCTCGATACTTGCCACCTGGGCCAGGACGGCTTGTGTGCCCCCGCCGATACGGCGCAAGCCTCACTGCGGGCGGAGCACCTGGCCGAGCTTGCCCGGGAGGTGGCCCGGCGCGCGGCCCGCCATCGGCAGCGCGAGGAGCACCGGCGCGCCGTCGCCACCTACGAGCAGGGTCAGCAGGAAAATTTGCACGCAGCCTGGGAGGCCTACCGCCGCACCAGGTTCGCCGACCCGAACGCGGTGCCGGCGATCCTTGCCGTGGTCGGGGCGCAGGATGCGGGCATCGCCGACTACCTGCCGGCCCACTGGCACGCGCGGCTGTTCGAGGAGGTCATCCAGGGACGGGTCGGCGGAACCTTCACCTACCGCCGTGCCGTCGCTCCCTTTCTGGGATCGCCGACCGCGCGACCGCGGGCCGTCTATCGGGCGCTGAGCGCGTACCTCGTGCGTCTACGCCGGGCCGGGTATCTAGACTTTCAGGCCGACGCCGCCGGGTACGTCGGCGCCGAGATCCGCGTGCTGGCTGACACCAGGCACCCGCCACCGGCCCGGCCACGCGACGAGACCGGCTCAGTGCGGCACGGACAGGACGGCATCGTGCGCCACTAGGGTGGAGTGATGGCGCTAGTGACGCACCAACCCGGGAAGGCAGGATCCGACACATGGCAATGCACGACGACCGTCAGCCGCTGTTCCGGTCCTTTGACGGCACACAGATTCACTATGAGGTGCGGGGCGAGGGCACCTCGGTCGTGCTCTTGCACGGATTCATCGTCGACGGTCGTTCCTGGGAGGGCACGCCCGTCTACCATCAGCTGCTGCGTGCGGGATTCAAGGTCGTGACCCTTGACCTGCGGGGCAACGGCCGATCGGACCGACCGCACGATCTGGCGGCCTACGAGCACGACGCCGAAGCCAGAGACGTCATGGGCCTGACCCGGGCGCTGGGCCTGGACCGCTACGCTGTCGTCGGCTACTCGCGCGGCTCGATCATCGCCTCGCGGCTGCTGCTGCTGGACGACCGCGTCGAGCGGGGCGTGCTCGGCGGCATGGGCGCGGACTTCGCCGACCCGCGCTGGCCGCGCCGCCAGCGGTTCTACCAGGCGCTTCGAGGCGAGCCGGTCGCGGGGCTGGAAAACCTGTCCGCCTACCTGGAGACGTTAGGAGCCGGCGCCGATCGCCAGGCGCTGGCGCTGCTGCAGAAGGCGCAGCCCACGACGAGCCCCGCGGAGCTGGCGTGCGTCGAGCGGCCGGTCCTGGTCATCAGCGGTGATGCCGACTTCGACAACGGCAGCGCGGCCGAGCTTGCCCGCCTGCTGCCCCAGAGCAGCCATCGGACGGTGCCGGGCGATCATGCAAGCACGATGCGATCCGACGCTTTCGCCGGAGCGGTCGTCGCGTACCTGACCGCTCCGCTCGCTGCGATGGCCAATCTGCCCGCCAGGTGACCTGTAGGATACGGGCCGTGGCGGCCTGGAGTTCGAGGCGCGGGAGGATCTGATGCGCGTGGTCATTCCGGATGACTGGAACGGGACGTATGATGCGGCCCCCGAGATTGCCCGCCTGCGCCGCCGCGCGGACGTCGTCATCCGCAGGGTGCGCCCGGACGACCTCGTCGGGCTGGTGCGCGACGCCGATGTCGCCGTGGCGGTCCGCGAACGCACCAGGTACGACACGGCCCTGCTCGCCGCCATGCCCAATCTGAAGCTGCTGGTCTCCGTGGGTGGCCGGGACAATCCGGCCATCGACAAGGAGACCGCCATGGCGCGGGGCGTGCTTGTCTGCTTCACCAGCGGCGCCGTTCCGGGCCTGCCCGAGATGCCCGGGAATGCCTCGATGGTCGAGCTGACCATCGGCATGATGATCGCGGCCATGCGCCAGTTCGCCGACCAGGACCGGGCGCTACGGGCCGGCGGCTGGCCCGGACCACGGGGCCGTGTGCTGCACGGCAAAACCCTCGGCATCGTCGGGCTGGGCCGGCTGGGCAGCCAGGTGGCCAGGGCCGCCCAGTTCTTCGGGATGCGGGTCATCGCCGCGGGACTGACGCTGACGCCCGAGCGCGCGGCCGTCGCGGGCGTCGCGTTCCGTACCCTCGAAGAACTCTTCGCGGAGAGCGACATCGTGTCCATTCATCTGAAGCTGAGCGACAGGACGCGCGGGCTGGTCGATGGAGGCCTGCTGGCGCGGATGAAGCCCGACGCTATCCTGGTCAATACCGCCCGCGGACCGATTGTGCACGAGGCCGATCTGCTGGACGCGCTCCAGCGCGAGGTCATCGGTGGGACCGCGCTGGACGTGTACGACCAGGAGCCGTTACCGGCCGACCATCCCCTGCGGCGGGCGGAGCGCACGCTGCTCCTGGCGCACTGCGGCTGGCCCACGGACCAGGGCTACGCGCGCATGATCCCGGACACCGTCGCGGTGATCGAAGCGTTCCTCGACGGCGCGCCCATCAACGTCGAAAATCCGCCCGCCACGCGGGGCGGGTCAACGCCAGGCGGCGTCTAGCCGGCAAGTAAGGGGTCGTCGGGCATCCCGTATGCCCCGCCGCCGTGCCCAGGTGTGGACCTTTTCGACCAGCGCGGCGGTGTGGCCACGGCGCCGCGCGGACTCTGTGACGATGAGCTCCTCAATGGCCACGTAGCGCCTGGGCACAACCATGGGCGCGTCCGGTGACGCCCGCACGGATCAACCCCACGATCCGGCTGCCCTCCTGTGCCACGAGTAGCAGGTCATCCTGACTGGTCGGGAGGTGACGAATGACCTTGCGCGACCGAGCCGGCCCCTCAGGCGCACGGATGACGTCCGGCCGCGCCGCGGCGTGGAACGCGTCGCCTTCGGCGAAGAGGGCGCACACGGCCTCGTAGTCCTCCTCGCCCGCCGGACTCACCGCGGTCAGATGACGGCCACCTCGATGGGCCGTTCAGTCGTTGGCGCCTGAGCTCGCCGAAAGACGGTGTCAAGCCAAAGTCGCCCGCAACCTAATGACTGGTAGGTGGCCAGCGCGCCTTCGGTGCTAAAGCCGACGTGGACCGTTCGCGCCCCGGCGTCGCGCAAGACACGGAAGGCATCGAGGCAGACCGCCCGCGCCAGACCGCGCCGCCGATGCGCGGGGTGCGTGCCAACAGGCTCCAGCAGTCCGACCCCGTTCTCGGCGTCTAGCCAGGCCGTGCAGAAGGCGGCGACCGAGCCGTCGTCGTAGACCGCAACGCGATCCAGCTGCTGCCGGTACGGCCAGGTGCGGCGCACGCGCTGGTACTTCTCGAAGGTGAGCTCAGAGGGAGGGAACGCCAGCCGATGCGTCTCGATGCGGCCCATGACGTGCTCTGGTGAGTGCACCTCACCGAGTTGGTACCCGGGCGGTGCGATGGCTGGCGGTAGCGCATCGAGGGTTCGCGTTAGCACGCCGCCGGGGTTTGGCTGGGGAGTGAACCCGTGTCGTTCAAGCGCGGCTGCTAGCGACCGATCCTCCACGGACCGGGACACGTCGATCTCGTAAGTGTACAGGTCCACGGGCGGATCCCCAGCCGACACCGCGGCTGTGGCCCCGTCGTCGACCACGGCCAGCATCTCGTCGAGAAGTCCATCGTCCGCGCAGCCGGGTACGACAAAGGCGTTGAAACCGCCGTTGGGCCTCGAGAAGGTCCAGCCGATCAGGCGGGCGCCATCTTCCCACAGACGGATGTACAGGGAGAATTCGCGCTGGGTGCTGTGCCGGGCAAGCCAGGAGAGGTCGCCAACGTGCAGCGACGTTGTCGTGAAAGCCCGAGCTACAACTGCCTGCATGTGGCGCAGGTCACCTGCGCCCGCGTATGGACGAGCAACGATCGGTGACACAAGCTGACGATGGTAGGTCATGAACGGCCGCTCGTCATGCACTGACGAGGTTCTCCGGAGCTCCGTATCCGGGCTCGTTGCGACCTCGATACGCGGACATCCAGGAACTTGAGCGAGCGGCGGGACGGTCCGGCGACGGTATCCGCGGCTGGCGCCACCAGCAGCCGGCTGTCAGAGACATGCCTGCCAGGCAACGGACGCTCCTGACTCAGGCTCCCGCGGGTACCCCGGGCTTGTGCGCCTCGATTAGGTACGCCATGCACCCGGCGGATCGTGCCGCCGACTTCGCAGGCCATCCGGAGCTGCTCGGAGACCGTGGCGCTGCGCCCACGCCGAGCCGGACAGACGCGTAGTGACCAGGCACGGCCATGGCCACCCGTCAGTGAACAGGCGGCGCTCAGCAACGAGTCTGGCGGCGGAGATGTCGGGATGCGCCAACAGAAGGCGATGGACGTCGCGCTAGGTGGCATGGCACGTTGGGCCGAAGAGCAGGTAAGGAAACAGCTTGATGACGTACGGCCTGACCACGAAGGTTGGGAACATACCGCCGGCCCCGGCCCCGGTTGCCGTGCCGGCAGGGCGCGCTGCGCCGGGCTCCGCTAACAGCGCCGCGCGTCGTGTCAGATCCGAGCAGTTACCACACTCTTTCTCTGGTTCGCGCTCTTCGCCGGACGTCGTTCGGCAAAACGAACCGCTCGGCCGCACAGGCGGCCTTTCGACCTGCTATAAATGGACCGGGCGTCGCTGGCCGCTGGTTAGCGCGCCCTTTTGCTTTCTTCCCAAAGTGGTCGTACGAGCGGACGAGATATGCCTCAGTTGACCCCGACACTCCAACATCTGCATCAGAACCGGAACTTCTCTGACGGCAAATGGGCCGTTCCAGCATGGTCCGTTGGACACCCAACCTTCGTGCCGCGGCTCACTTTCAAGGGATCCCCAAAGATTACCGCTAACTACCGCAGCCTAGCAGCCAGTCTGAGCTGGGCAGATGCCACCTACTACTGCGACAGCAGCCTGCTGGACATGCGGATTGATCTTGACCTCTGGCGTGCCATGCTTGAGGGGCCAGGTCGGATCGTCCTGATCGACCGTGTCGTGCAGGAAGCCACCCGTTGGATGCGAGAGCACCCAGTTCATCCACTGGTACGCGCAATTGCGCAACACCACCCGCGCATTGAGTTCCGTAAAGTGGACGAACTGGACGCAACCACCAAGGTTGCGTTCGACTATTACGTTACATTGTTGGGATTGCGCCGAACGCCAATTGTCGCGGCACGGACGCGATTTGAACACGAACATGGCCGCCCTCCCAACGCAGAAGAAGAGTGGCGCCTTCGAGCACAAATACAACGTGACCTCGGCGAACGTGGCGCACTTCTAGCGCGAAAGCAGGGACGTAGTGGCCTCTTTACGGACGAGGCATTGGTGTTTCTTGCGATTGAAGACGCCCTTCGCACAGGACGTCAAGTCGTGATCTTGACACAAGATGGTGATATTCAGGATCAGTTCTTCAAATTGGTCTGGTTTCTCGATACGCACTATCGCGGGATGCTGCTTGCAGATTGGTATCTCAAGCAGTTCGGTTCGGTCAGACTGCACGCTGTTCCGGCAGAGGTTGTCGAACGCAAGATCTTCAAATCTGAAAACGGAGTGCTCTTTGACCGCTCACCTGACCTACTGCGCGACGTTCTGCCATCGCATTTCAGGTTCGTGGCAATCACGTGCCTGAGTGTCGGGGCGTACTTTTCGCAGCTAACGTTTGGCGCCGAACGGGAGTTGGGCCAGGTACTGGCGGTCAAGGGCCAGACTGGCGGCCTATCTACCAGCAAGCTCGGCGGCCGCAATATCCACCCGTGGTTAGCGCCGCTGCCGATTGAAAAGGATCTACATCAATGCGCTGCAGTCGTGCACGATGTCTGCCTTACAGTGCCTGGTTCGGCTGCATTGGTGAGCAAACTCGATATTGCGCAAGCCATAGGTAATTTCGAACGTCACACCATCGTGGTCGCGGAGGTAACGCGCGATCGCTTGATTGAGGGCCTCCGCGGCAGCCGCTCGGTGTTCGGCAACCTGCCGGGTTCCCGAAGCACCTCGCGGCAGCCGATTCCCGGCCCAGGCGGTATTTTGCTGCCGTTCGATACGCCAGGATCTGCATTGGGTAAGCTCGGCGCTGCAGCTGACGCGGTGACGTGACGGTGATGTTGCATAACGGCAGCGGGCTCAAGTTCGTGGTCAGCGCACCATCGATTCGTTCGGCAAAGAACGTCTGCGAGCAGTTCGGCGCGTCGCAGAACCACCGACCTGCCAGAAGACCGCTGCGTAGACGTGGGCAGCCTCCTCCAGACGCGGGGAACCGTGCTCGAACTGGCCGACACGGTCCACCCGGTGCTGGAGCCGCAGATACTGGCCTTCGGACAATGGCCGATCACCCGCTCGACGTGGTGCCGCGGGCAGACCAGTGTGAACCCACGCAGAGTCGAGTAGCGATTGCGGAAGACGAGAATGTAGCCAGATAGCTCCCGTGCCGACATCACCCGTCTCGCTCGGGACAGTCGGCGAGGCACCAGAAGCTGCTTCCGCGCCAGGTGGCAGCGCGACAGCGAGATGGGGCACCATGGAGCCATGCCTGAGTTGGCCGACGGCGTAGTGGTCCTGACCCCCTTGGAGACGACGGACGCGGAGGCGCACCTCGCAGGTGAAGACAACGAGCAAGCCAGGCGCTTCGGCTGGCATCCCCAGCGTGCCACATTGGTGACTGTTAGAACAGCTATCGCGCGCTGGCGGGAGCAGTGGGCGGCAGGCGGGCCAACGCGCGCGTTCGCGGTACGCCTGGCAACGACTCGGGAGCTCGTTGGTGGCTGCGAGGTCCGCCTGCAGGCCGACGGCACAGCACATCTGTCGTACTGGACCTTCCCGGCGCATCGCCGCCGCGGCCTGGCCACGCGGGCGCTTCGGTTGGTGTCGGAGTACGCATCCACCACGCTCGGAGTATGGCGGCTTGATCTGCACATCGAGCCGGACAACGTGGCGTCACGGCGTGTCGCTCAACAGGCAGGCTTCAGCGAGGCCGGGACGGTTCAGGACTCGCCCGGAGTTGATGCGAGACAGCGGCTGATGATGCGCTATCTGCTGTGCTCGGCAGCGCAGCCGCTGAGTTCATGTGCCTGACGCTCGGCGGTGCCGCTACCTGGCTGCCTCGCGCGCCTGGGTGCTGCCCACTTTTTTTCGTCGACGAGGTCGCGTCGCTTACCCGTCCTTAAGGAGGCGTGCTGCGGGGCGGCTGAGATCTTAACGAGGTTGAGGCTGGACATGCGCCCCCGCACGGTGCACATCCAGCCTCAGCCAAATCGACGCCGAAGCTCAGGGGAGTTGGAGGCATTCACCTCGGCGTCGACATGGCCTTCAGGGTTTCTCCTGACGCCACCGCCATTGTGGTCGGCGGCCAACCCCGTAAGGTGAAAGCCAGCTTAAAGGTTGCGCCAACGAGGGGTGAGGGCGTCCAGCACGCTGCTGACGGCGGAGTCTACGCCTCACAGTACCGCCAGTAGTCCCTCCTGGGCCATGGCGACGTCAGCGCATCCTGCGCTACCCGTGCCACCAGCAGGCAGCACGGGCACTGCGCGGCCACCGTGGCCGTGTCCTAGATCGCTCCCTACGCGGTCCAGTACCGCTCCTGCTCAGCTGCAACTCTCCGCAGCTCGGGGCGTGCCGTACACCGAACCGCTTGTCCTCTCCGCTTAAGTGCCAGATGGGCGCGAGCCCAATCCCTCACCGCGGCGCAGCAGCAGGTAAGTGCCCAGGACGATCAGGACCGCCGGCCCGACCACGCCGCGAACACTACCCAATCCGATGTGGCTTAGATCGATGATCAGCTCGAAGAATGCGCCAAAGGCCACAAATGCCAGCACGCCACCCTCGAGCATGCGGGTGCCGGTCTGAACCATCCGCGTCTGGCCCAGGCGGACCCCTTGCAGGATCAGGCCCAGACCGACCGCCGCCACGATCAGTCCCCAGGCGTACGCCCACGTCTGCCAGATAGAGAATGCGTTCATGACCAGCAGCAGCAGGCCGACCGTGCTGACCACGCAGCCCGGGACGGCCAAACCGGCGGCCGACCGTCCCCCCAGGGCGAACGCCGCCAGCAGCGCGACGCCTGGCACGATGATGAACAGCGGCCAACCATAGTGCCCAAGGTTCAACCCCAGCGCCTGTTGGACCAGGAACAGCATGCCGAGCGCGATCAGCAGCAGCCCGACCACGACGTTGGGCGATGTCCGTCGCGGTCGGCGATCGTCGGTCGACTCCATGGAATGCCCAGAATCGCACCTCGCGACGTGCGCGTCCAGAGGGAAGCTACGCGGGGCAGTAGTGCGCGCTGGGCCGTGAGGCATGCGAGCGGGGACCACCGGTGACGACCACGGGATCGGGGCTGCGACGGCGCAGGCTCTTGCTGCTCATGGCGCTCACGTCTTTCTGACCTACTGGCGCGTCAACGACCCGCCCGACGATGGTATCCCCGACGCGTACCGGAAGCATCGGGCGCGCGACGCGGCGTGGGTGGTCGACGCCATCAGACAAGTGGGCGGGCAGGCCGAGGCCATGGAGGCTGACCTGCGCGAGCCGGCCACACCCGCCATACTGTTCGATGCGGCCGAGGCGGCTTTCGGGCCGGTCGCGATCCTGGTCAACAACGCCACCGGCTGGCGCCAGGACACGTTCCGACCCGCGCCGCTCGACCGGCTCGGCCGCACGCTGGAGCCATTATCGGCGGCCAGCGCCACGCAGGTGCTGGAGGTGGACGCCCGGGGCTCCGCGCTGCTGATCGCCGAGTTTGCGCGGCGGCATGTCGCTCGCGGCGCTACCTGGGGGCGGATCATCGGCCTGACCTCGGGCGGGCCGCTCGGCTTT
>JAABUQ010001182.1_pt1 | contig 57798 bp, 46 predicted proteins | sample 5560001 | NCBI WGS metagenome assembly JAABUQ01 (sample SAMN10711888, study PRJNA513371) | rock metagenome | isolation source: Antarctica rocks | place: Antarctica: Victoria Land, Finger Mt nord | collected 2015-12-18
ACGGGCGCTATCCGAATCCGCCGCCTGCGACGGCAGAGCTGCTGCGCGGCGCCGCGACCTACGACGGCGGTATTGCAGCCGAAATGGTAACGACGACGGGGGCGGCGATCTTGACGACGCTCGTCGCGCAGGTCGCCGTGCGGCCCGCCATGCGCGCCGAGCGCATCGGATACGGCGCGGGACGGTCCGATTTCCCGATTCCCAACGTGTTGCGCGCTTCGATCGGTACGCTCGTAGCGGCTTCGGCGGCTCTCGGGGCGGACGAAGTCGCCGTTCTCGAGGCGAACGTGGACGATATGTCGCCGCAGCGTTTCGAACTCGCACTCGAACGGGCGCTCGCAGCGGGCGCCTACGACGTGTGGCTCGCGCCCGTCACGATGAAGAAATCCCGCCCGGCAATCATCTTCGGAGCGGTCGCGCCGCTGGAGTGCGAAGCTGCCGTCGCAAGGGCGATGCTCGCGGAGACGACGACCCTCGGCGTACGCGCGCGGCACGAACGCCGCTACACGTTACCGCGCGAAACCGTCGCGCACGAGACGCCGCTCGGCCCCGTGCGCGTGAAGACGGCGACCTTCGACGGACAAGCGCGGCGCACGCTCGAATACGACGATGTCGTGCGCATCGCGCGCGAACTACGTCGCCCGTACGCGGAAGTCGCGGCGCGCATCGAGGAGTTTTTGCCCCCGCTATGACGCCCAATCGAACGCAAGATGCGGAAGCCGCGCTCGCCGCGGCGGGGTATCCGCAGGTTCGCATCTCGGGTGACGGCGACGTCGCGCGCGTTCGCGTGCCGGAACGCGAACTCGACCGCTTCGCGGAACCGGAGGTGCGGGAAGCCGTGACCCGCGCCGTACGCGGCGCCGGCTACCGGTTCGTTGCGCTCGACCTCGATGGGGAGTGAAGGCTCGCGCTCGTGGCGCGAGGTCATTTTCAAGAATCGCGGGGCGCTACTGGCGCTACCGGCGGTCGCGCTGGCGCTGTTCGGCCGGCCTTCCCGGGCTTCGGTCGCACTCGGCGTACCGCTCGCGTTCGCCGGCGAGGCGTTGCGTTGCTGGGCCGTCGGCTATTCGGGCGTGACGACGCGTGCCGATCGCGTTACGGCGCCGCAACTCGTGACGGCGGGGCCCTACGCTCGCGTCCGCAACCCGCTCTACGTCGGCAACTTCATCACCGCTCTCGGCTTCACGCTCGCGTTCACGGGCGCCGTTCCGGCGCTGCGGCGCACTGCCGTCACGATCGCCAGTCTCGGCACCATGGCCGGCATCTATACTGCTATCGTACCGTTAGAAGAGGCGTACTTGCGCGAGACCTTCGGCACCGCCTTCGAGGCGTACGTGGCGCAGGTGCCGCGTCTGCTCCCGCTCGCGTCGCCAGCGGGATCGCAGGTCGGAGTCTACGACGCCGCCGTTATCGTGCGCGCGGAATCGAGCACGTTTGTCACGCTCGGCGCGATGCTCGTCGCACTCTTCGTTAGAACGTACGCCGCAAAGACGCCTTGATGGCTGCGCCGCACGAGCACGCGCATGCGCAGCGAGCACGGCCCGCGCCGCTCGGGCTGGCACTGGCGCTCGCGTTCGGCGTCGCGCTGCTCGAATTCGCCGGCGGCCTCGTATCCCATAGCCTCGCGCTGTTGACGGATTCCGCGCACGTGTTCATGGACGTGATCGCGCTCGGAATTTCCGTCGCGGCCGCCGTCCAAATGCGGCGCCCGGCGAACGACCGTCAAACCTACGGTTTCGCGCGCTTCGAAACGCTCGCCGCGCTCGTGAACGGCATCCTGCTCTTCGGCATTACGGCCGTGATCGCGGTCGAAGCGACCCGGCGTTTTGCCGCGCCCGAACTGCCGCAGGGCGGTCTGATGGCGATCTTCGCCGGGATCGGACTCGCGGTTAACCTCGGCATTGGGCTGTTGCTCGCCCGCAGCGCACGCGCCGATCTCAACGTTAAAGCCGCGCTGTTGCATGTCGCCGCAGATGCGCTCGGGGCGTGTTCGGTCGCAGCCGGCGGTTTGCTCGTGCTTGCCACGCATGCTGCGTGGATCGACCCCGCCGTCTCCCTCTTCGTCGCCTCGATCATCGTCGTGAGCGTGGCGGGTATCGTTCGGGAAGCAGCGTCCGTGCTGCTCGAGAGCGCGCCCAGCCAAGCCGCCGCCCGGTCGTGCGCGAGCGACTATCTGCTTTGCCGGGCGTCGTGGACGTGCACGATTTGCACGTCTGGACGATCGGCCGCGGCGCGCACGTTCTCTCCGCGCACGTCCTGCTGGCCGACAAGCGTATCAGCGAGGCGTCGAACGTCCTGCGCGAAATCGAAAGCCGCGCGCGCAGCGAGTTCGGGATCGATCACGTCACGGTCCAGTTCGAGTGCGAGCGCTGCTTACCGGCCGAGCGCATCGTCTGCACGCGGACCGGACGCGAGAGCCGTTCCGGAAGAGCGCCTATGTGAGCGACGCCTGCCGTGTCAACAGCCATATAGATAACGATGCCTATTGCCGCTTATGCGCGGGTTAAGCCACATTAAGAGGGCGTTATGCCGCGTCCGAGAACTAGCGGCGCAAGTCGTCTGCAGAAGCTATCGTTCTTATCCAAGAACGATATAGTTGTTGCAAGGCGTGCTCGTTCACCGTGTGGAGTGTCCCCCTTGTTATCTCCGTTCTTACGTACCGGCGCGTTTTTGCCGTTTCGTTTTTTCGCTGCCCTTGGCTTGATGCTCAGCCTCCTGCAACTCACTGTCGTGCCGGCGTATGCGGCGGGTGGGCAAAACGGGAACATCAGCGGCGTCATCGTGGACGCCACGTCCAAAGCGGCCATAGCCGGGGCTCATGTAACGATCGCGAGCCCGTCCGGCCGCTTCACCGCGACGACGGACGGTGGGGGCCACTTCACCATCAACGGCGTGACCGTCGACAGCTATACGCTGACGGTCGAAGCGCCCGGCTACGAGGCGTTGCAGTTGCCCGGTATCACCGTGCAGGGCGATCAAACGCTCACGCTCGGAACGGTGTCGATCTCGAAACAGTTACGCACGATCGGGCGCACGACCGTGCGCTCCGCTTCCGGCGCCTTCCAGCCGAATCAGACGATCGACTCCTATACGGTCAGCGGGGCTCGCGTAACGCAAGCGCTCGGCAAGCAAGATAACACGAATGAAACGCAGCTGCTGCTCTCGGTTCCGGGCGTGTCTCAGACGAACGGCGGTGATATAACGATCCGCGGCGGTCTGCAAAACGAGATCGGTTACCAGCTCAACGGCGTGCCCTTTACGGAACCGTTCCTATCCCATAACGCCAGCAACGGCCGCATCAACGGGCTCAGCTCGGCGCAGGTGGTCGAGGGCGCGGGCGACGCCACGCAGGGAAACATCGGTTCGGGACTCATCAACGTCGTTCCCAAGCGCGGTACGTACCCCGGCGCCGGGCTCGGCGACGTCGAGTTCGGCGGTCCGAATTTCGACCACCAGGTCGGCATCGACTACGGCATCGCGACGCGCAGCGGCAACATCTCGAATTATTTTTCTTACACCGGGCAACGCGACGCGCCGTACCAAGGCTACTTCAACGCCAATTCGGCTTACCTCGGACAAGCCAATTTGCGTACGTCGAACGCGGGCATCATCGGGTACTTCGGCAGCAGCCTCGAGTATAACGACGACCTGCTCGACAATTTTATCTTTAAGTTCGGTAAGGGCAATCGGCAGTCGCTGCAAGTGCTTTACAACACGCGCGACCTGCAGCAGTATGGCGAGGTCGGTGGCCTCAATAATCGTCTCTCGTATCTGTACGATCCGTATACGCAGAACATCGGCGGTAACCCGTTCCCGGGCGATCCGGCGACGGCTGCAAGTCTCTACGGGGCCTATACGGGACTCACACCGTACACGCAGACCACCGCAAAACAGATCCAACAAACGCAGGTCGTTTCGGCCTCGCCGACCCGGCTCCTCAATTTCGAGTACGACAACAACGTCGACGACAAGACGTTTTTCGTAGCGCGCTATTACAACTTCTTCGGTCAAACAACGACGCAAGATCTCGTCGACAGCAGCACGAATCCTACCGTGAGCACCACGGGCGGTCAGCGCATCGGCGGAAATTTCGAGCTCACGCGGACGCTGGGCCAGCATACGTTAACCTTGCAGGGTCAAATCGAGAATCAGCATCCGCAGTGGAACCAGTACGCGCCGACCGAGACGCTCAACGTACTCACCTTTGGATTAGGCCCGACCGTCAACGACTTCTTGCCTGCTGTTTATAATGGCGGCGTTAATAGCGGCGTTGATGCCGGTGCAAATGGCTGGGTTTACCAGCACTTGGGGCAGACGCGGATTCCGACGGTCGGCATCAACTACAACCAAACCGACTTTCGGACGACGGGCTTCGGCTTACGCGACCAGTGGACGGTAAATCAGCGCGTTAAGCTCGATTACGGCGTGCGCGTCGATCACGCCGATTACAGATACGGCCCGAATCCGTTTAACCCGACCGACCTCGGCAATCCGTCCGACGTGGACCCGTCCTTCATCACCAACAACGTCCTACACCCGACCGTCATCGATCCGCGTATCGCGCTCTCGGTGCAACCCTCGTCGCGCGACGCTCTGCGCTTCAGCTACGGCCGGTCAGTCGAGTTTCTCAACGCGCAAAACGCGGGTACGCCGGGCGGTATGTACGGGGCCGAAGCACTTTTGAACGTGCCCGTGTTGCCGGGAACCAATACGGCGAATCCAACGACCTGGAGTTGTGGCAGCGGGTTAAATACCAGTCGTCTGTTGCCGAACAGGTCGAACATCTCGTCAAAAGGCGGCGGTTTCTTCCGGTGCGCGAATTATGCACAACAACTCTACTGGGCTTACGACCAAAACTACGACGCGCCGGACCTCGGCAACGGAACTTCGCCGGAGTACAGTAATCTCGACGCTTCGTATTCACATGCGTTCAAGAACGGTTTCGGAGCGAAGCTGACGGCGTTTTACCGCCGCTCGACCGGTGAGCCGGGGTTCTTTCTCCTTTCTCAAAAAACCGACCCGGCGACCGGGCAGATCCTCTATCAAATCTTCTCCGTCAACAACAACGCGATCATCAAGACGCCTGGTATCGAATTCGAACTCACGACTCCGGAGAAACAATACGGCTTCTCCGGTTATCTCAGTGCGACATATCAGAATTCGTTGTCCAGCGTCCCGCCGCTCGTGCCGAGCGAAGATACGCTGCCGCTCGTCACTTCCCAGTCGTTTGCTCTCGGCAATCTCTATCGGGCGGGCTTTATTTCACCGTTCGTCTTCGATGTTGGGGGCTCGTTCAAAACGAAGGGCGGTCTGCGCGTAACGCCGAGCGTTCAATTTAATTCCGGCTATCCGACGGGTGTCGGAACGTTGGTCGCGTACAACGGCTTCGTCAACGGCCTGCCGTACAACGTACCGCAAACGAATCTTGGCGGTTCTCAACCGACGATTCAAGGGTTTAACGGGACGACCGGCGGTGCGGCTGCCACGCAGTACGTCGACCCGGCCTATCCGGGCAGCATTCTCAAGCCGAACATCGCTGCCACGCGCGGCGAAAAGGAGACGTCGTCACCCGGCGGCGAGTTGTCCACCCCATACTTTACGGCGGACCTTACCGTCGAATACGCTCTCGCGAAACGGCACACGGTCGGCCTTTCGATCAATAACCTTTTCGGGAATATCTATGCCGGTTCCATACCGATCCCGAACACGTACTACCAGCCGGTAACGACCGGCGTCGCCGGCCCCGCTACTGGAAAACCGATTCAGGCGAATCCGGCTCAAACGACGTACGCCAATCATGGCTACGCCAATATTCCGAATACTTCGTACGGCCAGAATGCATTCTTGCTCCTGCCGAATGCGCCGACGACGTACCGGGTTTACTATCAGGTCGGGCTGTAATGCAACGACCGTTCAAGGTGAAATGTTTGAAGATCTCCACTCGGGCTGCCGGTGCGGCGATTGCGGGACTCGCGATCGCGGGCTGCGGCGGTAATTCCGCTTCGCCGCCGGGGGCGGTGAACGTCGTCTCGCCGAGTTCGGCGAAGGCGCAGATCGTCGTCGGTACGGCCAACATCTTCGGTACGAAAAACGGTATGAACGTCGTTACGACGTTGCGAACGCCTTCGGGCAGCTCCGTGCTGTTGACGACACCGTCGATCACGGGACCGTTCGCCTTGCCGGCTACGCCGGGAACTCCCGACGGCAGCGGTTCGACGCTCATCACCGGGCCGACCGCGGCCGAGATCGCGCGCGGCGGAGCGATAACCGCGACGCCGCAGGTGACGCCGGGAACGACCGCGATCACCCCATCCACGTTCGGTGTCAGCGTCGGGTTATTCGCAAATGGATTCTTGGCCGCTAATGCCGACAACCGCGGGACGATCGTCGATACGCCAGGGCTGCAGCCATTCTACGATCCGGTCAACGCGGGGTTGACTGCGACGCCGCCGGTCGGCGATGTGAATTCGTTCATTCCGTGGGGCGGTCCACCCGCATTCGATCCTAACAAAGATAATGAAGGCACCCGGGACGGCACCTTCGATGCAAGCGTCGTCGGCGTCAACGAAGGTCTGAACGTTTTCGAAGGCGTGGTGCCGCGTGCCGGTGCTTACACGTTGAGCGTCCTTATTCCGACCAACGCTGCAAGTACGACAATCACGGCTACGACGACGTTACCGGGCGTCATCACGCTCCCGGCGGCGACGGCCCCGGCCTTCGTTCCCGACGGCTTAGGCGGGGGCCACTTAAACGTTGTACTGCCGGCCGGCGCCAATGACGCGCTCTTGCAGATCGTCGATCTCGGACCGCTCCCATCGACGGCCGCGAACGCCTCGCCGTACATTAACTGCTACACAAACGGGACGTTTCCGGCATATTTCACGGTGCACGCGACCGCTTCGGGTGTCGTAACGCTACCCGACCTGGATGGCGTCGGCTCACCTACCGCGCACAACCCGACGATCTGCACGGCCGCTCAGAATGCCGCCGTCGCTGCCAATGTAGCGGCCGTAACGGCAAATGGCACTGGTCCCGTGGGAGGCGACCGATATACGGTGCAGCTTATCGGTGCGGATTATCCGATCTACGCCTCGAACTATCTTTTCAACCTCACGACGCAGCTACCGGTTATTGCCGGCAGCCGTGGGTCCGACGATATTACGATCTCCTCGATCGTCGCCGGCACGTCAACCTAGACCGGGACGGGTATTGCCCGGCAGATTGTGCGATGGAGCATGCATAGAGAGGGCATCTCCCTCTGACGGAAAAATCTTTCGTTTCCGACATCGCGTGAAGAAACGGAAACCTGTATGAATTCGAAGACCGTCGTCCTCAGCACCGCCCGGACGCCGTTCGGCAAACTCGGCGGCGCGCTGGTCTCGCTTTCGGCCACGACGCTCGGTGGGGAGGCGATTCGCGCTGCGGTCGAGCGCTCGAAAGTGGATCCGGCAGAGATCGAGCACGTCATCATGGGCAACGTCATCCAGGCGGCAAACGGACAGGCTCCCGCGCGGCAAGCAGCGTTCAAGGCCGGCTTGAGCAAGACGACGACCTTCGAGACCGTGAACAAGGTATGCGCCTCGGGTTTACTCGCGATCGTTCAGGCGGCCCGGCTCATCAACGATGATGCAAAACAGGTGGCCGTCGCCGGCGGCATGGAGTCCATGTCGAATGCGCCGTACGCGCTGCCGCAAGCGCGCTTCGGCTATCGTTTCGGCGACGGGGCGCTGCTCGATCTGATGAATTACGACGCGCTGCTCGATCCGTTTTCCGGCTGGACGATGGCCCAAGCGCAGACGCGGGTCAACGCCGATCTCGGCATCACGCGCGAGGTTCAGGACGAATTCGCGTATCTCTCGCACGAACGCGCGGCCAAGGCAACGGCGGACGGTCTCTTCAAGGACGAAATCGTCGCGCTCAAAGTGGCGACGAAAGCCAAGGGTAAGCTCGTCGTCGATAAGCTGCCGGAGCCGGCGCGGGCCCGCGTTCCGGTCTATGCCGGGATGAACGGCGCCTCCGAGAAGCTCTTTCACGCGCCGCCGGAAAACATGCAGGCGCAAGTTGCGCGCTACAACTCTTACGTGACGGGCGACGTACCGTTCACGCTCGTCGATAAGGACGAGCCGATCCGTCCCGACTCGTCGCTTGCGTCGATGGCAAAGCTCCCGCCGCTCGATAAGGACGGCACGGTGACGGCGGGCAATGCCCCGGGCGTCAACGACGGCGCGGGCGCGGTCGTTCTCGCGAGCGAGGAATACGCGCGCAGTCATGGTTACGAAGCACTCGCGACGATCGTCGATCATGCCGACGCGTCATGGGACCCGGCGTATCTCGCGCTGACGCCCGCGATGGCCGCGCAGCAATTGCTCGAACGGCACAATCTCAAGACGTCCGACATCCACATTTGGGAAGTGAACGAAGCGTTCGCGGCCGTCGCATGGAGTACGGCGAATCTGCTTGGGATCGACCCGCGCGCCATCAATCTACAGGGGGGAGCGGTTGCGCTCGGACATCCGGTCGGTGCTTCGGGAGCGCGCATCGTCGGGTCGGTCATCCATCAATTACGCCGCCGCGGCGGCGGGTACGGCATCGCCGCGATCTGCAGCGGCGGCGGCCAGGGTGACGCGGTGCTCATTAGAGTCGGCTAGGTAGATTAGGCTCCGCTGGAATCTCGTCTGCTTCGGTTGTGGCTTCAGGAGGTCGATTAGTGTGGCGAAGCGCGCCGACCGAGGCCGGTTTTGTGCGCGGCTGTCTGGTACTTTAAAGCGTTGACAGATCTGACGCGGGCCCGAGCGGCACGTCGCGTTCTATGATCGAGCTTGCGAAGACCGCGGCACCGATGCTCGAAGGTTTCGACTAGCGCTGCCTCAGCTTCGTGCGGTTCTGGTTACGGCGGCGCTGTTTGCGGCGCTCTATATCGTGCTGGATCTCAACGCGCTCTACGCGTTGCGCGCGAATCAAAACACGGGTCTCTACCTGCAAAGCGCGCTTGACTTCGTGCGCACGGGATCCACGTTCGATCAGCCCGACGGCAAGGCACACTTGCTCGTGCACGATCAGTGGCTCGTCTATGTGGTCCTCGCGCCGTTCGTCGTACTTTGGCCGCGGCCGGAAACGCCGATCGTCGTGCAAATCGTGGCACTTGCCGCGGCCGCGCTGCCGCTGTACGCGTTCGCGCGCTCGTGCGGTACAACCGGACGCAGCGCGACGCTGCTCGCGATTGCGTTTCTCGTATCGCCGTCGCTGCAGGGCTGGGCGTACGATGGATTTGTGGCCGAAGATTTCATTCCGATCGGCGCATTCTCGCTTGCACTCGCGCTTCGCAATCGCCTACTCGCGGGAACGCTGCTGTGAGCCGAGTTGCTGCTCGGCATCAAAGAAGACGAAGGATGGTTCCTCGCGTGGTTCGGCGCGCTCGTTGCGCTCGGAGTATTTCGATCGCCCGGCCGGCGCAGCGCCAGTGACGCGCGTCGCAAGGAGCGGACGCTCGGGTTCGCGGTCGTAGCGCTCGCGCTCGCAAACGGCTTCGCGTACTACGTCGTCGCCTCGCATTTCGGATACACGCCGGAGCATCCGCGTTATGGGATCGCCGATTCGCAGTGGCCGCAGCAACTCGCATTCCTCCTCGAGATGCTCGTGCCGTTTTCGTTCGCACCGCTGCGCTTGGGCTGGCGGGTGCTTGCCGCGCTGCCGTTTTTCGCAGAACTGTTCTTCACGCAGGACCGCACCTATCCGCTCTATCACATCGGCGCATACTATACGGTTCCGCTCGTGGTCTGTGCGGCGCTCGCGACCGCCTACGTTGCAGCGCGCGTTTCAAGCGTCGCACGTTACGCGCTTGCGGGATCGATCCTCATGGCGGCACTCTTCAATAACGCCAGCGTCGTGCATCTCGGCCGCCGGCCGTTTTCGCCCGACCCGCAACACGCGTTCGCCCGTGCCTGGGCGCAGACTCAGCAGCCTGTCGACTCCCCTGCCAAGACGTCGGCGCGTGGACGGTTACGTCGCCCGATGCGTACGCGCGGCTCGTCGGCTGCGGTGCACCGGGGTCGCGTCCGCCGCGCCCCGCCTGGCGAGACGTTCCGCTCGGCGCAAGTGCGCCCTGGACGCGCGGTCCGACGGCGCAACGGTTGCAGTGAAGACCCTCGCGCTCGTCCCGTTATGGCTTGCGCTCGTCGCAGGCTTCATGCTCGTCGCGGCGCTCGCATTGCGGCTGCCGCGTTTGCGCGCACGTTTCGAACGCATCGAGGCGTCTCGCATACCGGCGCTCGACGGATTGCGCGGCGTCCTCGCGATCTCGGTCTTCGTCCACCACGCCTACCTAACGCGTCGAGCAGCGGTCACCGGAAGTTGGGGGGCGCCCGACAACGCTTTCATACAAGCGCTCGGTCTCGGCGCGGTCGCGATCTTTTTTATGATTACGGCGTTTTTGTTTTGGTCGCGCGCGCTCGCGGCGGGCGGCCGCATTGCACCGCTCCGTCTTTACCGCGCGCGCCTGCGCCGCATATACCCGGCCTTCGCGGGCTCCATCGCGCTGCTGCTTCTCTCGCCGCCTGTGAGACGCAGTTCCGCTTGCGCGAAGCGCCGTGGACAGTCGCCGTCGAAGTCGCGCGCCAATTCTCGCTCGGCATCGCAAACGGAGCGACCGTCAACGGCCTTAGGCACGCCGATCCGAGCGACGCCGGCGTAACGTGGAGCCTCGGATTCGAGTGCGGCTTCTAGGCCGCGCTACCGTTGCTCGCGCTTGCGATCCGACGTGGGCGATCGTGGATCGCGTGGCTTACGATCGCAGCCGTGGCCGTCGTGTTCGAACGGCATTGTTGGATCGTTGCGTGTTTTCTGCCGGCATCGCAGCGGCTGAGATCGCACGGCGACCGCAAGCGGCAGCGTGGTTCGAGCGCAACGGAAACGCGCTTTTCCACGGCGGTTGCGCGCTCCTCGTAATTGGAACGGTAGCGGCGCCGCACGCGTTGCTCACGCTCGCGCACGGCCCGCGCTTCGACGTTCTACCGCAGATCGTCGCGCTATGCGCGATCTTCGTCGGCGTCGGGCTTGGACCGGGGCCCGGTGTCCTCAAACGAATGGAGCCCCGCTACGCGGGAGCGATCAGTTACAGCGTGTATCTCTTGCACGCCATAGTGCTTTATGTCGCATCGTATCTCGTTGCGTCCGTCGTCCCGCTCGGCGTGCTCGCGCCGGGTTGGTACTGCGTCTTCGTCGTCACGTGTGTGCCCGTTGTCGTAGCGCTCGCGACGTGCAGCTACTTCGCTGGAGGCGCCCTTCTGCGCGCATCCCGATCTTGCGCCTCCGGCGCTCCGCTGCAATTCGGAGTATGAGTCGGTGGGATGGCGGTTGTTCTGAAAGAACTGGCTAAGGTGTCGATTTATTTAGATAAGAACTCGAAAGTTATCGTTCAGGGGATAACTGGGCGGGAAGGGCTCTTTCATACGCAGCGGATGCTGGCGTACGGGACCAACATCGTGGGTGGCGTTACGCCGGGGAAGGGCGGGACCTCGATCGAGAGCGGACAGCCGGTCTTCGATACCGTGAAGGACGCGGTCGAGGCGACGGGGGCAACGCACACCATTATTTTCGTACCGCCGCCCTTTGCGGCAGACGCTCTGTACGAGGCGTGCGATGCCGGGATGGAGCTTGCGGTATGCATCACCGAAGGCATTCCGGCACACGACATGCTCAAGGTGGTCGCGACGACCTCGTCGATGCGGATTATCGGGCCGAACTGTCCGGGGCTCGTGTCGCCGGGTCGGGCGCTCGTCGGAATCATGCCGGGGCAGGTGTTTGCGTCGGGCAAGATCGGGATGATCTCGCGCTCGGGGACGTTGACGTACGAGATCGTCGACGGTCTTACGAAAGCGGGGCTCGGGCAGTCGACCTGCGTCGGCATCGGGGGCGACCCGATCATCGGCACGACGTTCGTCGATTGTTTGCGGGCGTTTGCGAACGATCCGGAGACGGACGCGGTCGTCGTGTGCGGCGAGATCGGCGGGTCGGATGAAGAAGACGCAGCGGCCTTCATTCGAGAGCATCTGCCGAATAAACCGGCCGTCGCGTTTATCGGCGGACGTTCGGCGCCCAAGGGCAAGCGGCTCGGGCACGCCGGCGCGATCATTTCGGGCAATTTCGGTACGCCGGAGAGTAAGCTCGCGGCTTTCGCAGCGGCGGGAGTGCCCGTTGCCGACCGGCCCTCGGAGATTGCGGGTTTACTGCAGGAGCGCCTTAAACGGCCCATAATTGCCCGTTTGCGCTAGCACGAGTCAGCTACGGGCGCCCAGCTCGTGCGGCGGCCTGCGAATCGCGCGTGCGCTTGTTTAGAAGAAGGTTTACCCGGCACGAGATTGCAAGCACCGATCTCAGTCGCGTTCGCCTTTTTTGGCGTACGCGGCTTTCCTCAATCTCGGATCGGAGTCGCTCATGCACAAACGAAGTTTCGTGCATTCCTTCGTCGCGGTTTTGCTGGCATTCGCTTTCGTCGCTAGCCAGGGAACGTTGGTTCTGGCGGGTACGACCGGAGGCATCACCGGAACCGTAACGGATACAGCCACGAGAGCGCCGCTTCCCGGCGCTAAAGTCACCGCCTCAAGTCCGTCGCAGGTTGCAACGACGATCTCCGATGCGAATGGACACTTCGCGTTTCTGTCCCTCGCTCCCGATACGTACACGCTGTCGCTAGAACTGCCGGGCTACGACCCGACGTCGCTGGCCGGCGTAAACGTACAATCGGACCAAACGCAGACCATTGGCGTATCGACCGGAAAAACGCTGCGGACGATCGGTCGCGTCACCTCGCGTACGAGCGGTAATCTAGTGCGCTCGGGCATCACGTCGGACGTGTATAACGTCACGCCGGCTCAACAAGCCGCGGCCGCTTCGCTTGGCGGTGGCAACAATCTTAATGCCGCGTATTCCGCCATCGCATCGACGCCTGGGACGCTCGTGCCGATCAGCGAGTCACCGGGATGGGGCCAGTCGGTGAACATCCGAGGTGGTGACTATACGCAGACGGGTTACGAACTCGACGGCATTCCGATCAACCGCGCCTTCGACCAGTATTCCGGCTCGCCGCTCTCCAACATCGGCAACGCCGAAGTGCAAGTCTATACCGGCAATCAGCCTGCAGATGCACAAGCGAACGGGCTGGCGGGCTTCGTAAACCAGGTGATCAAGACCGGAACGTATCCCGGCTTCAGCTCCGCCGAGCTCGGCATCGGATCTCCGGCGTATTACCACAAGTTCAGTATCGAGACGGGCGGCGCGACGCAGAACCGCAATTTCTCTTACTACCTGGGTTTCCTCGGATACAACCAACAGAACAACATCATCGATCAGTTCAACGGTGTAGGCGTCGCTCCGATCTATGGTACGCCGATCAACTTCATCGCTGCGAATTGCCGAACGGCGAATCCCAGCGTGGGCTGCTATCAGAACGGTGGGAATGCCAGTTTATTCGGCCTCCCGCTCGGCCCCAACGGCTACGTGACCGCGCCGACATACGAGTTTTTCATACCTGCTACCGAGGACCGCGAAGGCGTCGCGAACGTGCACATCGGGATTCCGCACAAACACGACGGTATGAAAGACGACATCCAGCTTCTCTATAATGGCGGCGAGACATACAACACCCCGAACGGGTCGTTGCTCTCGTACGGCTCGGCTCTTGGCGACGTGCTGAACGGCACCGCAAATAACGGCGCCATTCCGACGGACGCGAACGGTCTGTGTCCATCCACATCCAAGTTGGGTGCACTGCCGCCGGTCGGCACGGGTCCCCTGGCTTGCGAGGGTGGCGCGCAGGCGACGTATAACGACCAGAATTATTATACGGGCCCGCTTAACACGGCTCTGACGGCAGCGAATCTCGGCTCCATTAAAAACAGCTTCTTCGCCGGTTCGAACACGAACCGTGCTTTCAACGCAAACGTGCCGCTCAATCAGGGGGACACCGAGACGACGGGCTTCTCCGTCGAGAAGGTCCAGTACCAGCATAATTTCAGTTCGAACGCGTACGCCCGCGTCTACGGCTACCAGTTCTATTCGGACCGGATCGATAACGGCATCGTCGGAACGTTTCAGAAATTCGCCTCAGCTTTTTCAACTGACTATTTGATCTCGTCGCATACGCGCGGTGTCGCGGCGCTGTTCGCCGATCAGATCGATCCGCATAATCTCATCGCGTTCGATGCGGCGTACAGCTATAGTAATACGAGCCGCAATCGCAACGACGTGGCGGCCGGGGTAGGCGAGTCGCCTGTTGCGTACCTGGTCGATTCAGCCAGACCCACCGCCGGATGTTACGCGGCCGGCGGGGTCGTCTCAACCTGCCACGACGCTGCTCAGTACGTGCTCCCCGCCCTCGGTGGAGGTTCGCTCACGCCGACTAAAGGCAGCCCGTCCCTGGCTGCGGCCGCAACGACGCTGTGCGGCGGGGCGCCGTGCGAGTACTTGGCGGTCAATACCGGGGCGACGGGCGCTCTCAACAGCGTCCGTCCGGCGTTCACCAACGCTTCGATTTCCGATACATTCAAGCCCATCCAACGGCTGACCATTAATGCTTCGCTACGTTATGAAGATTTCACCTACAATCTTCAAGACACGAATACGCTGGGCAATCAGCTCTTGGTCAACGACTACAACAATTCGCATTGTGTGCTCGGGACCACCGTCACGACGCGGGCTCTCGGCACGGCGTGCGGTACGGTGGACTCTCCGGGCGTGCCGACAGCGTTGTCGGCCAACAGTCCGCCGCGTGTCGATTATTCGCACCTTTATTCGCCTCGCTTCGGCTTGACGTACCAGTTCGACCCGAACACGGTCGTGCGGGCTTCCTACGGACGCTTCACGCAGCCGGCGGAGACGTCGGCGGTCGACGCGACCAACATTCAGTCCTCGGTACCGAGTGCGGCCTTCTTCTCGAACTTCGGCTTCGCGAGTTACGCGCGTTCCGTCGACCCGGAAATCTCGTATAACACAGACTTCTCGATCGAGCACGCCCTTCCGAAGGCGGATCTGCAGTTCTCGATTAGTCCGTTCTATCGCAAAACGACGGATGAGTTCGTCTCGATCACCGTCGACCCAAAGACCGCCTTCATCGCTAATGTCAACGGCCTCAACCGCGAAACGAAAGGCATCGAGTTTTACCTTACCAAGGGAAGTTTCGCACGCGATGGGTTCGCAGCGACGCTCGCTTATACGTATACGTACGCCACGGCGCACTACAAGGTGTTCCCGAACGGCGGTTCATTCGTGTCGCCGGCCAATACGGCGATTCAAGCTTACAACGGTTATACGAAGTTCTGTGCCACAAATCCCAAATCGGGCCTATGCCCATCGGCTGGGAACGTTACGGTAGCGGCCTCGCCCTGCTACACTCGCGCGACACCGGCGACGGCGACGGTGCCGGGGGTGTCCGGCGTCGCCGCACCTTGCAGCGCAGCGACCGTTGCCAATCCGTATTGGAACTCGCAACCAGCTGGGCTGATCGATCCCAACTCCGCGTTCATACCGTACAATAACTCGATCGGCCCCGGCTTTGGCACGACGGCAACGAGTTATATCGTCCCGCACGTTATCGCGCTCGTGGTTAACTACAAGAAGGGTCCTTTTTCGGTCACGCCGTCGTTTCAGTTCCAGGGCGGTTCGCGTTACGGTAGCCCGTTCGTAGCGCAAGGCGTGGCTCCCGAAAGCTGTTTGACGACGCTGGGCAGCGCCGTAACGGGCGACCCTCGCTACACGTTCGGCTCGCCGGGCGGCGGCGCACCGTATAATGCGTCGAGCTGCTCGGGCGTCGTAACCATCCCCAATCCGCAAACGGGTCATTTCGACGGGATCGGCGAGTACGTGCAGCCGAATCTGATAGCCACCAACGTCAGCTTCAACTACAACTTCACGAAGCAACTCGGCATCAACCTCGTCGCCGCCAACGTCTTCAATCGGTGTTTTGGCGGCTCGAGGGTTCCCTGGGGAGCCGGCAATATCGGCTGCGCTTACTCGCAAGCGGGCACATACGTCGGCAACAGCTACAACCCGGGCGATAAAGTTCAGCAATTCGCTGCCCAGTCCTATACACCGGTCGTCGCGGGCTCACTACAGGGTGTTAGCGCCGAGTCTCCGCTACCATTCGAACTATTCATGAATCTGAATCTGCACCTTTAGAGTCCGTCATCGACGGAGCTGAAGGGGGAGCCTACTCGCGAGAGTGGGCTCTCTTTTTGGCGCTTCAGGACTTCGAGTGGGTGGGTAGCAGGCTAAGTCCGCCGCAATGAAATAGGATGGCGTCCGCAAACCGCTGCTCGTTCCGGTAACCTCTGGCACGATACTTCACCATCTGGATCTTACTGTTAATGCCCTCCGCGGTGGCATTGGTGATCGGCTTTCGAATGTAGGTGATGATATTCTCGAAGTGCCGTTTGATCGTGTAAGCCACGGAGACAAGGTGCGGAAGCTGGAGTGAGTCGCCCAATGAAACCACCCGCGAAAGAAGTTTCGCGCACTGGATTCTCGACGGTAGCGCCAGAACTCGGCGAAGTGCTCCTTGATCGCCCAGGCTCGACCCAGTTGCCGATACTGCCGGCGCAGATCGCTGAGCTCGCGACGTTCGGTACGATCCATGTTTTTGACCGAACGCAGCCAGTCGTACTTCGTCCCTTTCAAAGCCGTCCGGTCCAAAGACGTATCGCGCATCAGTGCGCGGCGTGTAAAGTCGACGGCTTTGGTCAAATACGCCGTCACGTGAAAGCGGTCGAATACGATCTTGTTCTGCGCTTGTGGAACGTACTGGAACGTCGACTCGAAGTAGGGTTGCCACATGTCCATCGCAATGCCCTCGATGGCCTCGAGTTGCTCGCGAGAAAGCCCGCGCCAGAAGGCGTCGATCGTCTCTCGCTTGCGGCCCTTGCCCACCCAGAGCACCGTGCCCGAATCAAGGTTCGACACGATCGTGAAGTAGTGGTGGCCTTTCTTGAACGCCTTCTCGTCGATGCCGATGTGCCGAACGAGTTGCGGCGCTTGACGTTCGCTTCCGCGCTTGACCGCGCGCATCATGATCGAATCAACGTGGTCCCAGCTGATCGCCATACGGCGCGCAACGGCTGCGACGGACATCTCCAATAGCAAAGCGATGGCAACGCTTTCAAAGCGATCGGTGAACTCTGATCGGCCGGACGCCCAAGGTACCTTTACCGTGTGGACTCCATGCTCCGGGCAGTCGACGCGCGGAACGACTGCATGCAGATAGAGCGCATCGCCGACCAAGTCGAGGTCGCGCCAAACACGTTCCCGATGATCGTGCTTTGGACACTCGCGATCACAATCGGGACAGCGCCCCGGGCCTTTCCACTCAAGTCGAACGTCAACGCGCTTGTGCGCAATGTCGAGTACCGATTCTACAACGTTCCACGGGTCCTCGACTCGGAGCAGGCCACGGAGAAGCTCGGTATCGCGCATCGCGCTTCACTACGACGAAAAAGCTCGTTTCCTCTAGCTCGCCCACCAAAACTCCCGAAGAGCCCTCTTTTTTGGTTTCCGGGACCGCCGCTTTACGGTTTCTCAGGCTCGGCTTAAGTAAGAGTTCCTGATCGTGCAGCGACGCAGAAAAGATTGGCGATTGTCGAAGCAGGCTCGGCGAACTTGTATTGACGGAATAGCGGTGGCCGAGCGGAATGCGGAATACTGCCGAAGGCAAGCGGGCCTGTGGTTCCACGACGGCCGGCATGGGTTGGTCGCGCTTCGAGCCGGACACGAGTTCTTGGAGTCGTCGCTACACCTAACCGATGACGGTTCGTTTCAATCCGTTTCGATTCGAATGGCTAACGTCGGCCATTCGAGATGGCTAACTTCGACGTCATAGCACGTAAGAATTGAGGAGTCGAGCTTTAGGCAAAGGGCGACTCGACCGGTTTTGCGCGCCGCTCTCGTATGTCGTACTGCGAGCGGTCGAAGTATTTCTGAGGAGCGGCTCACTTCGTCGCGGCGCAAAGAGCATTCAAATACTGAACGCTTCTATGATTTGAAGCATGAATAGCGATAGCACTCGGCTCGGAGTAGAACATCGTTGGCCAAGCGTAGCGTTGCCACCCTAAAGGTGAACAAAAGAGACGTTGTTTCCCATACGAAGGGGAGTGCTCAGTCGTGCGGCGCTCGGCGCCGTTCGGGAGTTTGCCTATCCCGCTTGCTTAGGAGTCTAAATGATCTCACGCGTAAGCCTGCGTGCGTTCGTTGCCGTTTTTGTACTCGTTTCTATGCTTTGCCAGGGAACATTGGTTCTGGCAGGCACGACAACGACGGGTCAATTGACGGGAACCGCCACGGACGCGGCTTCAAATGCACCCCTGGCCGGAGCCAAAGTAACGATCGCCAGCCCGTCGCAAAGTGCGACCTCGACGACGGACGGCGGTGGCCACTTCTCGTTCCTTTCTCTCCCTCCCGATACGTACACGGTTTCGATCGAGCTGCCCGGCTACCAAGCATTGTCGCAATCGGGCGTCACCGTTGTAGCGGATAACGCCCGGACGCTGAACTTGTCCGTGCCCAAAGCTCTGCGGACGATCGGCCGGGTCACGTCGCGCAGCGTGGGGAACTTGGTTCGCTCGGGAACTACCGCCGACGTGTATTCCGTCGACCCGACCCAGCAGGCGAAAGTCAACTTCGCAGGTGGCGGCGGAACGCAGAACAGTGCGTTCTCCGCGCTTTCAACCGTGTCGGGCGTGTTCATCGCGCCGGGTCAGTCGGGATATATCGGCGCAGCAGCGACGCTAAGCATCCGCGGCGGGGATTACGATCAGATCGGTTTTGAGATCGACGGCGTTCCGATCAATCGTTCTTTCGATAACTATCCCTCCGGACCGACCTCGTCGCTCGGGCAACAGGAGTTGCAAGTCTACACCGGCGGCGCGCCTCCAAACGCCGAAGCCCAGGGACTCTCGGGGTTCATCAATCAGGTCATCAAGACCGGAACGTATCCGGACTTTGTGGACGCGGATCTGGGGATCGGCGGCCCGGCGTACTATCACAAGGGCTCGTTCGAATTCGGCGGCGCGACCATGAATCGCAACTTCTCGTATTACGTCGGCGTCGGCGGTTACAATCAAAACTTCCACTACGTCGACCACATCAACGGCCGGAACACGGTTCATGCGAGCCATCCTCTTTCATTGCGGTTGTTTGGACCTATAACCCGACCCACATGAATTCCTGAAGCCCCATTTTAGAAGCCTTCGTCCGGCATAGGTCTTCAACGAATACAGACAACGGTGTTTCACGACGAGTTGTCCAACGCAGTCTGCGATTTGTCGTGTACCGTTTTCGATCCGCGCGAGATTCCTGGCGAAAAAAGATCATCAGTGTGGGAGGAGCTTTGTGAAGCGACTTCTCGGCTCTACGAAAGCGACCAAAAGAGACGGGCAGCGCTCGTGCGCTTATGGACCGCCCTGGGCTTTTTTAAACTGATCGGAAAAGTCGCGACATTTCCCGACGACGCAGATATCCGGACGTCATATGATGCGGCTTCTCTTGCTTGGCACATTGCTTTTCTAAGCTTACTATGCAGGGACGACACAGGTTCTGATTACGAGCCTTTTGACTTCTGCATGATTCTGCGCTTGGCGCTTGCAGGTTCGAGTGCTCGCTTTGCATCCGTCCTGATGCTAATAGTCTATTACGGCCGATTCAAAAAGACATTGGCCAAGTTGCTGAGATTCGAAACATACTCGAGTCGGAGGTTAAACTGTTTTACAAAACTGGTCCAAGCTTCGAAGCCCATCTGCGGTAGTCATGCTTCTGGCGCTCAGCGAGCTTCATGCCCTTTCTGATGCATGACAGAGCGAAGGTCGTCGAGGAAATGGACAGAGCTGAAGACTTCGCGCAAGCCGCAATTGATGATGCATCAGGTACATTCGAGCGGGTTATAGCAGCCGAAAATATGAATCCGTAGCTTGAGAGTCGTGCTAAAGAAGCCTCCTGGCTTGGCGATAACGATCTGGCGGTATCGCAGATGAGACGCGCAATCAGTTACGATCCTTACGACGCGAAGTGAAGAATAGAGATTGGTGAGTTACTATTTGAGGGAGCAGATTTCGAGAGCGCTGGCAATGAGTTTGACGTCGCGGTGAGCCTCGGTCCGTCAGGAAGTGCTATGGCGAACTACATGTCTGGCACGAGCTATGAGGCGGCGGGCGATAACTTGTTGGCTGGCGATCGTTTTAAGAAAGCTCTTGCGGTTGATCCGTATGGAATTGACTCGGCACTTGCGCTCTTGAGAGTTTCGAAGAAAACTAGCGACAACAGCGGAGAGAGTTTCGCGCTAGAATGTATACAACAACAACGAACTTGCTAACTCGATACCATAGCCCGTATACCGGCGAAAGGACAGCTCAGTGCCGGCCCGCGCGCAAGAGACCCTGCCGCAGCGAAGGCCTCTTGCGTCCAATGACGATTCCGGGAAGGGCTAGATCTTGATCCGAGCGTCGACGAACACGCTGAACGGATTCTTGATCGAGGTACTGTTTGTGTTGAAGGCGCCGTAGGAGCGCTGATACGGCGACGAGATCACCGGATCGACGACCGATGTCGGGTTGACGACGTTCCCGTAGAACGGCGATGCGTTGCCGGCGGAGATCAGCCCGTACGAGCAGACGTTGCTGCCGCCGGTCGTCCACGGCTCTTTCGAACCGCCGAAGCAGTTGTTGATGACGTTTGCAAACGTCGCGACGAGCGTGAGATTCTTCGACGCCTCGTACGACAGCTGCATGTTGCCGACGAGTTGGCTCGGCTGCACGAAATCGCCGATCCCGTCGAATCGCTTCGTGAACGGATTCGGAATCGCGTTCAAAAGGCCGACGCAGCTCGCTGCATTATACGGCGCGCCGCCCGCAGCCCCGTACGGGTATCGCGGATCGCCCGTGGTGCTGCCGGCGAGCGCATTGCACCCCTGCGCCGGATCGATACCGGCGCTCGTTTCGGGAACGCCGTAACGATTTCCGGCACTGAACTGCAGCGAAGGCGTGAGCGCGAACTTGTTTTTCTTGTAGTTCAAGATCATCGTCGCGACATAGGGTACGAGATACGAGTTCGCCGATGCCCCAATGGGACCCGTAACAAGCGTGAAGGGCTGATACTTGCCGTTCGTATCGACGAGCCCTTGCAGCGGTGCGTTGTAATACGGATTGGCGATCGAACCCGCGGCGCACGCCGGATCGGGAGCCCCTGCGGTCGTGAAGCAGCGAACGGCGTTGGCAGACGTGGCGGCCCCGGGGCAACCTTTGTTTCCCGCAGCGGCGCAGGCTTTCGTGTATCCGTTATACGCTTGGATGTCGGCATTGATACCGTCGAATACCGACGAGTTGTTCACGAACTTGTTGTACTCCGCATACGCGTTCGTGTATGTGAAGCTCAGCTGCCCGGCAAACCCATCGCGACCGAAATCGCCCTTGTTCATTTGGAATTCCACGCCGCGCGCCGTCAGACGGTCGGCGTTGAGGCCCGAAACGAATCCGGACGGTTGATCCAAGAAGAAATTTTGGATCTGGTTCTGCGTGTACCGGTAGAACGGCGTAAGCTTGAACGACAGGTCCGTCCCTCTGAAATGGTGTTCGACGGAGAAGTCGAAGTTGTTCGAAACTTCCGGCTGCACGCCATGGCTCGGCGACCGGAAACCATACTTGTAGAACGATGTCCCGAGCTGCGACGCGGAATCTTGCTGCAAGTAATTATACTGTTCGAACGCCGTATTGGGCGCCTGAGCGTAGCGGCCGTAGCTCACGCGCAAGACCGTATCGGGGTTGACCGTGTACGTGGCGCCGACGCGCGGTTGGAACACGGGGTACTGTTGCGAAGCGCCGGAAACGTTCGTCAGACCGGGCGCGGTAAAACCCGCTCCCGCGAGCGAGCAGGAATCGGTAATCGCAAGCGGGTTGCCGGTAGACTTATTGGTCAGGCCACCTTTTGCGAACAGCCCGTTTTTGCCGTCGGTGCAATTATCGGTGTTGAACGCGTTGAAGAACAACGTTCGCGCCGCCGTGGCGGTGGTATCGGAACCTTGGAAAGCGAACGAGTCGTAGCGGATTCCGAGGTTGATCAACAGCTTATCGTTCGGTTTGATCGTGTCGGTCAGTGAAAGACCGTAAAAGCGCGGCCGTACGGTATTATAGGTCGCGTTCGGACCGTTTTCCACGACGAAGTATTCGCATGGACCGCCCCCGCACGTAACGCTCGAGACGGTCTTGGCAAACGGAATGGCGCCCGCTGCGGCCTGCGGTAGCGTCGCGTACGTCGAACGGCTGGCGGCGCCGGCCTGCGGACTGCAATTCGCGACGGTGGCGCCGGTCGGAACGTCATTAGGCCCGGGCGTGTCGTTCGCACTCGCGAGCGAGTAGCAAAGCCCGCTCGTCGGGTTGGTGGAATCGACCACCGTCGCGAAGCGGCTGCGATAGCCCGCCGTATCGTTGGGCTGGCGATTGTTGTCGCGCAGCGTGGCGGAAGTCGTGAACGAGCCTTGCAACTGAACGAGGTTCTGCGCGTTGATTTGGTCCGCAAACGTCGCGCTGGCTCCCTGCGTGTGGCTGGAAAGCTCGTAATCGCGACTCACGATCGGCGACACGACCGAGCCCGAAAAGGCCCCATAATTCTGACCGTTTTGCAGCCAGTTCGAATAATCGCTGTAGCCGTAAAGCCGAAAGTACGCATTCGAACTGAAGTTCTTTTGGTACTGCACCTTGAAGATCGATTGATTGTTCTGCCACGAGTCGCGGTTATCGAACGGGATGCCCGACCCGACTGCTCTCGCTTGCGGCGATCCGGGAAACAAATACGGTGTAGTAAGCGCTTGATAGTTCGTCGGCAACGGTTGCCCGGGCCGCAGGTTGAACTGCAAGCTGTCCTCGTAATTTAGCTGCCCCGTCGGGCTTTGCGTCGCGATGTTGCTAAGGTCGTTGCCCGACGAAAAGAACTGGGTGCGGAGGAAGTTGTTGAGATAGAGTATTTGAATGTCATCCTTCGAACCGTCACCGTGGTGCGGGATGCCGAAGTGCAGATTGACGACCGTATCGCGATCGTTGATGGTCGACGCCAAGCCGAATTCGGTCGAGGTCGTCGTAAAACCACCCGGTGCCGTCACGCCGTTGGCGTAACAGGTGAAGTAGCTATTCGCCGCAACGGGATTGGCGCAAAACGACGCCTTTGCTGCGTCGCCTAAGTTTCCACCCAGGCCAACTCCGCTGAGATACCCGCCGCCGAAATTGGCAACGCCCTGGCCGTTACCTTGATCGACGTAGCGGAAGTCTTGACTGTATCCGCCGACGCCGACGTAGTACGATATGTTCCGGTTCGGAGTTGCGCCGCCGAACTCAAAACTTGCCTTGTGATAATACGCGGGGCCGCCGATGCTTACATCGGCGTTGGCGAAGCCGGGATGCGTACCGGTGCGAATAACCTGATTGATGAAGCCCGCGAGTCCTTGACCTTCGGCGTTGGCCGGAGCGGCGCCGGTGTAGACTTGGAGCTCCTGCTGACCCAGCGACGAAGCCGTGCCCGACGGGTAATTGTCGAACGAACGATTCACCGGCACGCCGTCGACTTCATAACCGACTTGGTCGTAGTCGCCGCCGCGGATGTGAATCGTTTGAAAGTAGCCCGCCTGATTGAGCGGCACGTAGGCGCCGGGGACGGACGCAATCGCCGAATAGGCGTTATTGAGTCCGCCGCCACCGCCGAGTCCTGAAAACTTGGACTGTTGCAGTGCGTTTACGGAGTACACGTCAGCCGTAGTGCCTGGCTTGACGAGATCGGTCGTCGCACGCGTAGTCACGCGCCCGATCACCCGGAGTGAAGATCGAGTGGTCACCGAAACCGTCTGCTGCTGGTCGGCGAGAACGTTGATGCCCGCCTGGGCGACGGGATCGTAACCTTGCTTCTCGACCGACACGGCGTACGTGTCCGGCGCGAGCGAAGCGAACGTAAAGTGGCCGCTGGCATCCGTTGTCGCCGATACCGTTTGGGACGGGCTGGTCGCCGTGACTTTCGCGGAAGCCACGGCCTTAGCCGTCTGATCTAAAACGGTTCCGCTCAACGATCCCGTGGTGCCCGCCAGAACCAAAGTTCCCTGGAGAAGCAACGATACGAGAACGAGAGCGGCAACGAGCGGATGCGTGAAACGATGTTTCAGCATGCTGTTTCCTTCATTTGTGGTGCAATGGAATGGGTTCTCAGCGCTCGCCACAAGGGCGACCGCTCCAACGTAGCCGACCTTCGTTCGGACAGTGTATTATCCTTGGGTTAACGTTCGGCGCCGACCGTCTCCGCTTACGACGGCCGATCAGCGAGCGCTAGTTAGCCCGTGTGCAATAATTAGTACCTCTTACTCAGTCTGCGTTGGGTTTAGGCGAGGCGAGCCGAGCGCTACGTTGTGGACGGTCGCGCGAGATTGCCGCTTCGATCTTCGATCACTGCGGCAAGCCACGAGACGCCGATACGCGCGCCCCGCTACGTTCCGAACCACGTCAAAAGGCTTATTCGCTTGGTATATCGACAAGTCTAGAGCGCCGTGTAAGGCCGACGGGGCTCCGTAGTGGTTCCACTCGACAGCGGTCGCGACGATCCCAGGCTTATCATCGCGAACGCAAACGACAGCGCTGCTCGCGGACCACGGGCCGAGACGAAGCGCGCAGTCGCATCCTTCCGGCGTGGAAGCCGGTCGCCTCAACGTGCGTCCGTTACCACTCGCGCAGCGGCTCGATGCCGCACGTTAGCCAAGAGGAAACGCCGCGCGTCGCGACCCGTAGCAACCCGAATGGCAGTTTTGTGAACGGAAACGACATGCCGCAAAGATTCTCCAGCCTCGCAAATCTTCGAAGGATCCGCATCGCAAGTAACGAGCGATCGCGCACTAGCGCGTCTTCACCGTTGGTTGCCCTTGGCTCGGCGCGCCGGGGTTCCCGCTACGCGCAGGCGCACTTCCGGTCCTCACCGTTCCGGCGTGCATGTCGGACCACGCTCGTTGCAGCGACGGATTCACGCTGCGTAACGCGTGCGAACCGCGTTCTTCGTAGAAGCTTACCGGCACGCCGAGCGACGCGAGCACGCTCGCCGTCTGCTCGCCGTACGCGGTCGGAATGCTTTCGTGCCGGCCGCCTGTAACGACATAAAGCGGCGTGTCGCGCCAGGCGAAGGCGACCCGCGCTACGTCACTATTGAGGACGGCTCCCGACACGCACATGATCGCCGCCCAACGCGCGTTCGCGCGCGCCCCGATCTTGAAAACGCTGAACCCGCCCATCGATTATCCGACGAGATACGTCCGGCGTGCATCGACCGGCAGCGCGTTGCCGACCGCAGCTGCCGCATCGTAGACGTCGGTCGCCGCGGGCTCGGCAAAATCGTAATTTCCGTGCCCGTATGGTGCGAGCAGGATGGTCCGCGATGCGTCGGCGAGGTCACGTAACACGAACGGCCCGAGTAATTCGCTTTCGCTTTGCGGCCGGCCGTGTAAGACGATTGCGAGCGGAACGCGTTCGTCGGCACGAAATCCGACGGGGATGTAGAGTGCCGCCGGTTGCAACGTCCCATCGACGTGCAAGCGCAGCAAGATTTCGTGCAAACCCGGCGCTGTAGTAAGCGTCGTCGGGCTGCCGGTCGCGAGGCCGGCGATGGCCGCGACGTCGAGCGCGACGATGTTCGCCAGAGTTTCGCGCCAGCGCTCGGGGGATATGTTTCGGGGATCGGTTCGCGTAAGCTCTCCTCGTCGCCGCGCAGTCGCCGTTGTAAATCGTAGGCAAGTTCGCTTCCGGTCGCCGCAACGATCTTGTTGCGGTCGCGCTCGAAGCGCGCGAGGCCTTGCGTAACCTGCGCTTGGAGATCCGCGTCGATCTCCGGGGAGCTCGTACCGGCCGCCCGCACGGGGACCGCAGGCGTCAGGCAAAGCGCGCACGCCGCAGCGACCGCACTCAGCCGGAAGAGACGCTCGAAGCGCGCCACGCGGCCGCTCAGTCGAAGCAGCCGAGCAGCGAACGCGCGATGATGATCTGTTGAATTTCGCTCGTCCCCTCGTAGATTTCGGTGATTTTCGCGTCGCAGTAATACCGTTCGACGGGGAACTCGTTCGTATAGCCGTAGCCGCCGTGAATTTGCAGCGTTTCGGCGGCATGCTTACGCGCCACCGCCGATATCGAGGAAGTTCGCCGCCGCTCCGTGGGAGCGTTGCGATCGCATCCATCGTTCCCATGCCGAGCCCGGCTCCGTTTGCGATCAGGCCGATATCGCCGTCGAGCTTCGCGTAGTTCGACATGCCGAGGCCGATGCCGAGCGCCGCCGCCTGATCTTCATCGGCCGGCCCGTCGCTGCGCCACGCATTCAATGTCTGGATGCTTATAGAGCGCGTTGTCGTCGAGTTCGACCTTGGCATCGCTCGCGATTACGTCGCCCGACTCCGTCAGTACGAGCGGATTGATCTCGACGAGATTCGCGCCGTACTCCATGAAGAGCGCGTACAGACCACCAAGGACCTTAGGAAACGCGTTACGATAGCCGGCCGGAAGTTTCGCCGCAAATGCGAGTTGCCGCGCTTCGAACGGTTGAAAGCTGATCGCGGGATCGATCCAGTAGATCGCTTGCGGATCGAGCGCCGCGACTTCTTCGACATCCATGCGGCCCCGCGCCGTCACGATAACGACGGGCTCCTTCGCCGCTCGGTCGATCGTGATCCGGACGTAAGCCTCGCTCGCGATTACGAGTTTTCTTCAACCAACAACGAGCGTACGGCTTCGCCGGATGGGTTCAGCGCCTTCGGGAGCACCTTCCCGATCAGTTCGCGCGCGGACGCCGCGCCGTCGCGAGGCGAGAGGCCCATGCGCATAGCCCGTTTGCGTTGCTCTTGGAGCGCTGCTAGGTCTAGCGCGTCGGCGAAAGAGGGAGCCGTCACAACGAGGCGGCTCCGCTTTTCGTACATCAGCTTTAAGCTTAGATTCGCACGTTCACATTCATGTACAACTCGAACGGCAACGGCGACCCGGCGGAGATCGACTGCAACGCTCCCCCGAGATTGGGAAGGTAAGATTGCGCGGCATACGGCTGAATCACGTCGCCCGGGTTATAGACATTAGCGACGTAGGGCTGAATCTCGCCTCCAGACTGCTGATAGGCGCAGCCAAGGTTCCCTGTCGACCAAGGCACCTTCGTGCCGCCGAAACAGCGATTGAAGATATTGGTCGCAATCAAATTGAGCCTCAATTTTTTTGAGAAGTCGTAGTTGACGCTCAGATTTGTTGCGATCGAATTCGGCTGGACGTACTCGCCAACTATACGGTCAGGCCCTTGTCCCATGTCCGGCAACCGGTATAACGGCCGCCCTCGTGCCCTCCTGCTTCGTAAATGGCTCGCTGCGGGGACCGACGCCAACGCTTTCGACGGCTTTACGGGTTCGGCCGTGAATGCGTACGTGCTCGCCCCCGCCGGTGCTTTCGAAACGTCCACGATTGCCGATCGCGACAACGCCGTCAATCTGCACTTCGGCATTCCGCGCAAAAGCGGGCTCAAGGACGACATCCAGGTTCTGGGAATGCTCAACTCAATTAAAACCGGCTTCTTAGATCGACGAATGATCTGGGCGGCTCGGCGTTTCTGAACGCTGTCGGCTACCCCGTGGCCTATGCGGACGGGCTTCAATATGGCGGTCCGATCGCGGCAGTCTTACCCGCCAACTATCGGAGCCTGATCTCGCCTTACCTTTTCCCGGGTGTGCCGGTGCACGCTCCTGGCTCGGCGATCCCACCGACGCTCCAAGATGACAATGTTAATAACCAAGGGATCGTCAAAGTCCAATACTCGCACCCGTTCAGCCAGAACGCGCTGTTCCGGCTGTACGGCTACACGTATTACTCGAACTGGCTGCAGACCGGCCCGCAGTCCGCCAACCAGACGTTTTTCGGTCCTTGTTCGCCTGACTATGAACTTTCGTCGCACACGCGGGGCATCAGCGGTTCCTTCACGGAATTTCAACGCCGTCTGGGCTTCACCTATACGGTTGACCCGTCGACCGTCCTGCGCGCGAATTATAGCCGGGTATCGCAAGCACCCAACAGTGCCTACGAATAGTACAACACCTTGCAGCAGAACGCCCCTGCAACGCTGTACGGTACGTATAATTTTCAAAAGTTCGGCTTTACGTCACCCGACCACTCGGTCCGACCTCCGACATCGAACAGCTACGACTTCTCGCTCGAGCACCAGTTTCCGGGCCAGTTATCGCTCAAGCTCTCACCGTTCTATCGAAAAACTCAGGATCAGATTCAGAACTTCTTTCTTAATCAGCAGACGGGTTTCGTCTCTGGCCTCAACGTCGGCCGGCAGACCTCCGAGGGCATCGAGTTCGAACTGGACAAGGGCGATTTCAGCCGCGATGGTCTGGCGGCGAAGCTTTCGTTCACGTACACGAATAGCTATATCAACTATCAGAAGTTGCCGAACGGGACGACCATCATCGATCCGCTCAACGGCAGCATCTCGGCGTACAACGCCTATACGAGCGCTTGTGCGGCCGGTGGCTCGGCGTTCGGCAAAAGCGCGTTCGGGCAACCGCTCTGCGCAGCGGGAGCCGTCGCGGCAGCACCCTGCTATATAAAAGCGATTGCCGCGACAAAGACCGCGGCGCTGGTGCCTGGTCTGCCGACGTCCTGTGCGACACCAGGCTCGGTCGCAAACCCGTACTGGGATGCGCCGGTGCAGGGCTTTCTCGATCCGAGTGCAGACTATCCGACCTTCGACATATTCCCGGCCGGGGTCGGCACCGCGGTTACCGGATACGGTGCCCCCTTCACCGGTTCGTTTATCCTAAATTACAAAAAGGGTCCGTTCTCGATCGCTCCGATCGTGCAGATCTACGGTGGTCAGCGCTATGGCGCTCCCAACTCGACGTTCGGGATCAATCCGGAGCAATGCGCCGCCACGCTCGCGGGCAGGACGGCCGGAGACTCGCGTTATCCTTACGGCGCGGCGGCCGGTGGCCTTCCCTACGATGCGACCTCCTGTCAGGTCAACGGGCTCTCGATTCCCGATCCGTACACCAGGGCGTTCGACGGCATTGGGGCTTTCGTCGCTCCGGCACAGTTGCAATTACACTTCCAAGTAAGCTACGACCTCACCAAAAAGGTCACGCTCGTGGCTAATTTTGCCAACGTCGTCAGTACCTGCGTCGGCGGCACCAAGACCGGATTCACGCTTGCCGGCGCATGTGGTTACAATATCTTAACCAATGGTGGAGCGGGCGACATCGGCAACCAGTATAATCCGGGTGCCGTGGTGCAACCATATCTCAATACGCCCTACCTGCCCTCATTCGGCTCACAGACGAATGCACAGGCGCTGAACACGTTCGGCGTATTCGTCAACGCACGAGTAAAACTCTAACGTAACGAGCGTTTGAGCCTAAGGAGGCCTCCGCTTCGACGGGGGCCTCTTCATGCGCCCCGGTACGTGCGCAACTTCGTGCCCCAGGCTACGGAAACGACGAAGGTCCGTCAATAGGAGCTTGATCTACCGTCGAGCAACCGACCTGAGCGTCCGCTGGCAAATGCAATTCGTCCGTCCAATTGAGAACGCGCGTGCAAAAAATCCGAGCCTTTTGACGAGCATCCTTACACGTCAGATTTAGAGCCGCATCTGCACTTGCAAGTACGCGCTGAACGGGAAGAATGGGTTGGCAACCGGTTGATACGCGTGGGCGAATTGCGCAGGCGTCGCGACGCCGTTCGCCTTCACGTCGCTCGGACTCGACCCGTTGTAGTAGTTTGAGACGTATTGGCCGGGCGTGTAACCGCAAACGTCGTGGCTTGGGGCAGTGGCATCGCTCCAAGCAGCTTTCGTTCCACCGAAACACGTGTTCACGAGGTTTGCCAAGAGCAGATTAACTCGAATGCTCTTGCTAAGCTCGTAGCTAAGCTGGGTGTTGAAATCGAACACCCACGGGTCGATGAATTGGCCGTAGCCGTCGAATTTGTTTCCGTTCTCGGGATTCGGAATCGCGAGGTAACCGGAATTCGTGAGCGCCGGCCCGCACCGGATATAGTTTGGGAGGCCGCGATTGGTTGCGGTAGGGACGGCGGACTGGTTGCCCGTGCAAGTCCGTGGGTCGATGCCGGTCACCGTAAACGGATCTCCGTAGTAGTTCCCGGACTGCAGCTGAAACGACGGCGTAATCGTGAACCGGGCGTGCTTGTAACTGAGGAACCCGGCTATGACGACCGGCGGCGCGAGCGCCGAGTTATTCGCGGTCGTGGGGTCGGAAGGGGCCGTCTGATACGCCGGGTACGGCGCCGAGCGGTCGAGTAACGGTTGCGTTGCGGAGAAATAGTACGGATTGATGACGTCGCCGGCAGCCAGACCGTTCGCATCCATGGTGACACGGCCGTTCGCGGCGGTACATCCTCCGTAAGCCGTGCCGGGAACGGCGCTGTTGGCGTTCGCATAGCAGGGTGCACCCTTAACGCCGAAACGGTTTCCTTTTGCGGTGAGTCCGTTGTAATCGTCGACGTACGAGTTAGCCACGTCGATCGTGTTCGAACCGGTCGGCGAAGTTAAGAAAGCCACACTGGTCTTGGTAAACGTGTATGCGAGTTGCCCTGAAAATCCGTTACGGTTAACGTCACCTTTGCGAAGCGCCACCTCGTAGCCGAAGCTGTTCTGATTGGCGTTGGGATACGACGAAGAGAAATTCGTGCCGATCAGCGCGTCTTGGTACTGGTTGAGGGTGTGGCGATAGAACGGGCTCACGCTAAGCGACCAGTCCGTATGCGGGAAGTGATGCTCGAGCGACACATCGGTATTATACGAAATCGACGGAGAAAGATTGTGCTCGGGCGTGGTAAAACCGAGGTTCCAGAAGTTTGTGAAGTTGAAGGACGCCGCCGATTGCGGGCTCTTGTTCAGGTATTCGACGTACGCCGTCTGCACGGGCTGCGCGTATTTTCCAAAGGAAAAGCGGAACACGTTGTCCGGTGTGAACGCGTATGTACCGCTGACCCGCGGTTCGAACGCGGTTCGCACGACGTCACCGAGCACGCTGTTACTATATAACAGGTGTCCGTTTTTACCGTCGGGATGAAGTGTCGGCACGCCGTTAGCGTTGGCCGGACAGTTCACGGCGACAACCGGCGCATTCGAGCCCGGCTGCTGCCCCGGCCCGAGCGGCGTAAGGACCGCCTGAAAAGTCTGCGGATCGTAGCAGTATGAATTCTGCGCCGCTTGGAACCAAAATTTGTACTCGTCGCTGTTTGCAGGCGGCAGCGCATAGTGGTAGCTCTCGAGTCGCACGCCCAAGCTGAGCAAGAACTTATCGGTTGCTTGAAACTGATCTCCGAGCTCGTACGACTGAAAGAAGGGGCGCACCGTATTGTACGTTCCGGTCGGTCCGACGTTCGTGACGAGATACTTCGCGCCGGCGAGCGCCGCCGCCGAACCCGCAGGCGGCTGCCCGTTTCCGGTATATGAGTCGAACGCCGTTCCGGAACCGGCGGCAAAGCGCGGGTCGCTCGGATTGTTGTTGAGCGGATCGCCGAACGTGCCGCGCGTTTCACTGCTCAAGCAAGGTGCGGCGTTACCCGTGACGACGCCGTAACAGGTAAAAACACCGCGCGCGCTCGATACGAGACTTGTCGCGCTCGTGTCGAGCGTGTTTCCATAGGTTGAATTGTTGTCACGAATCGTTGTTGCGGTCGAGTAATTTGCGGTCAATGACAACAAATTGCGCGAATTCAATTGATCGAAGAGGTCGAAGGCTCCGCCGCGCGTATGCGTGATCAGATCGTAATCGCCGGCGGCGCTGAAAGGCGTCGCACCGCTCGTCGCACCGGCGTTGCCGTAAAACGTGGCGCCGAACAGTGGATCGGTTTGAAGCCAGTCGCTGTAATTCGTGTAGCCGTAGATTCGGGCAAACGCATTCGAACTGAAGTTGTGCTGATACTGCAATTTGAAGATTGCCGAATCGACCTCGACGCTGCCGGGCGCCGAAGGATCGAGCGGACTTTGAAACGATCGGTTTAGATAGCCCTTGGTGTTCGGGAAGAGGTACGGTGAGGGGGCTCCGACGGTAGCGGCGTTTTGGAGGAACGTCGTCCCGGCACGAAAGACGTAACCGTCCGGAAAGTTTGGAACAGCGCCGTTAACGGCGGTGAAATAGGAACTCCCGCCGAGATCTTTGAGACTATCGTTGTAAAGATCGGTGAGATATCCGACGGAGTACACGACCTGGATATCGTCCTTCATTCCGTTCTTACCGTACGGAACACCGATGTGGACGTTCGTCACGAACTCCCTGTCTTGCGTGCTCTTCGCTTGCCCCGCATTGGCAGGAAAGCGGTTTAAGCAGCCCTGGTTTCCGCCGCTGCCCACCGGAATCGCCCCCGGGCTTCCGCGCGCAAGTGAGAACGGATTCGCACCATTGACGCAGTTCGGGAATGGGCCGATGCCGAGAAACGTATTCGTACCGTTGTACGAGAACGGCTGAGCGAACCCGAGATTGGGATCGTTGAACTGGTTCTGGAAGCGATAGTCCTGCTTATCTTGGCTGTAGCCGACGTAGTATGAAAAATTGCGATGCGGTGTCGCCGCTCCGTATTCAAGCCGCCCCGAATTATAAAACACGGGCGAGCCGACTCCAAGATTGAAGGATCCGCTCCCGGGATAGGTTCCCGTCTTGATAACCTGATTGATATAACCGCCGACTGTTTGCGATGCGGAACCGGCCGGAGCTCCGCCGGTAAAGACCTGGAGTTCTTGCTGGCCCAGATTCGTCAACGTGTTCGAGTTGTTATTGTCGAAGGCGCGGTTAACCGGTATACCGTCATATTCGTAACCGACCTGACTCGAGCTCGACCCGTGAACGTACACGGATTGTCCCCAGCTGGAACCGTTTATGGCGCTCTGTACGCCGGGCGTCGATGCGATAGCCGAATACGCATTGTCGATATTTCCACCGCCGCCTAGTACCGCAACAGCACCCTGGGTCGCCGTGTCGACCGAATACACATCGCTCGTCGTACTAGCGCGTACCAAACCGGACGCGGAACGCGCGCCGACGCGGCCGATCGTTCGTAGCGACCGGTCCACAACTAGGGGAATGTTTGTCGTTTGGTCGGCAAAGACGCTAATGCCCGACTCCGAAAGCGGATTGAAACCGCCTTTCTCCACGGAAAGCATATACGTGTCGGGAGAAAGCCAGACGAACGCATAGTGTCCGGACGCGTCGGTCGACGTTCCGGCGCTTTGAGAAGGGCTCGCTACCGTCACGCGAGCACCGCTAACCGGTGCCTTGGTCGTATTATCTGTTACGAGCCCGTTAAGCACGCCGGTCGTACCCGCGTTCGCGCCGGTTGTCGGAGTTATGAAGATAGCGGTGAGGGAAACCGCGAAAAATAGATGTCTGACGTTATTCAACATCTGATTTGATAAAATCTCCAAGCACGCAAAATCCGTAGGACGGTTGGCGAAGGTCGTTCCCGTGCAGTGGGCTCAAAGCCGGCGCGCGCTTTTGGAGCGGACCTCAACCTCTTTTCAGACCGCAAGTTCGGTGACACAGTCATTCAAGTTGCCTTGGTGCGACCTTTATGGAGTGGATTGGCCGCTGTTGCGGCGATTCTGAAACGGGGTTGCCGTTGTCGGTTCCTAAATTGCAATACCATCGCATCGGCTTTGACGGGCTTATCGGGAGTAGGACAAACCCGCGGGGCGATTCGACCGCGCCTAAGCGTCTAGCTTCGGCAACTCTCCTTTACAAGTATTCGGCACGGGATAATTCGGCATTAGCTGAGCTTGGGCCGGCTCGTGTGGAAGTCAGTCCGGCCTTGGTAAAGCTTTGCGATATGCGTCAATTTCGCTTCGCCGAACGGGCGGCCGAGCAGCGAGAGTCCGGTCGGCAGCCCATTCTCGCCGAAACCGTTGGGGAGCGCGAGCGCGGGCAATCCGGTAAGGTTGCCGGCGCTTATGAGGCTGAGGACGCCCGGATACTTCGTATACGCCTTATCGAAAGGAAGATCGATCGGTAACGCAACCGTGGGCAACGTCGGCGATACGATCGCGTCGTACTCGCCGAAGGCCCGCTCGAGCGCGTCGACCATGAGCGTGCGCTGCCGTAACGCATCGATGTAGTCGACTGCGAGCGTGGCGTATGCGATGTATCCGCCGGTTCTGTCGTCGACCGCCTGCAGTTCGCGCGAACGTCCGCTCTCGATAAGGTCGCGGAACGCGGCTGCTCCTTCGGCATTAACGATAGCGTTCACGGCGGGTTCGTATGGCAATTCCGGCAGCGCGACGTCGGGCACGAGGGTGCAGTACGTCGCAAGCTCGCGTAGCGAAGCTGCGAAGTTTGCCTTGACGGCGGGCATCGTCTTCTGCGTCGACTTGGCCAGGATGCCGATCTTCGGCCGGCGTCGCAGCGTCGGAAACGGCCGCTCGACCGCGGTTCTATCGCTCGGATCGCTGCCCGCTACGACGCGTAACACCGTCTCCGCGTCTTGCGCGGAGCGGGTGAGCGGTCCGAGCTTATCAAGCGTCCAGGCCAAAGCCATCGCGCCGTGACGACTTACCCGGCCATGCGTGGGCCGTAAGCCCGTCACGCCGCAACTCGTTGCCGGAAACACGATCGAGCCCGACGTCTCGGAGCCGATTGAAAATCCGACGAGTCCCGCAGCAACGGCGGCCGCCGAGCCGCTGGACGATCCGCCGCTCCAGAAGTGCCGGTTCCACGGCGTGCGTCCCGGACCGGTGAACGACGCATTTGCATCGTTGTATCCGAAGCCGCCCGCAAGTTCGACCATTGCGAGTTTCGCGAGCAGAACGGCGCCCCCGGCGCTCAAACGCTTGACGACCGTCGCATCGTATTCGAAGCGCTGTGAACGATACGGGGCCGCGCCCCACGTCGTCGGCGCCCCGACGGCGGCCAACAGATCTTTGACGCCGTAGGGAATGCCGTGCAGCGGGCCACGCACCTGACCTCGCGCGCGCTCGCGATCGGCACCTTTCGCTTCGCTTCGCGCTCGTTCGTGCATGATCGTGACGACCGCGTTATACGACGCGCCGTATCGTTCTAAGCGAGCGAGATATGAGTCTGTGAGTTCGAGCGACGAGAGGTTCCGGCGCGACAACATGCGTTGCAACGTCGCGACTGACGCAAATGCGATATCTTCGTCGTTCACGCTTACGCCGGCGCGAACGTCGTTACCGGCTCGTCGCCATTTTTGAGTCGCTTCTTGCGTGGGTTGAGCGCTGCGGCGGCTTTGCGATTGTCGTCGATCGCGCGGGCAATTTTATCTTTGTCCGCAGCGCCTAGCTTCCTATCGAAGCGTCGCAGCGACGACGCGAACGCAAGCGCTGCGGGCGAGGCGCTTTTAGACGCCGTCGCTCCGGCCGCGTTCTCGGAGCCGAGCACGAATGAAACGCCGGCCGTTCCGAGCGCGGCTAGAAATGCTTTACGTCGAGCCATCGCCCGTTCTTAGCGACTAGCGAGCCGACCCCCGCCGCAAAAGCAGACATAGCGCGCCTCGACGTCGCTTCAACGTTGCGTTCGGGGATGGCGATCTGCATGTCGGCAAGCCGACGCGGTCCTCGCACGCACAACGTCGCTCACACAACGTCGGAGTTACGCTCGGAGTATTGCGAGAAAGTCATCATCGTAGCCCAAAGGATACCGGAGCGCGCCGTTTAAGGCGCGGTAACGGCTAGGGCGCTTTGGGCCATGTGGATGTCCCCTATCCTCATCTTTTACGTGAGACAGCCTCGGATATCGCCTACCGCGCCGCGAGCGCGATTTTGGCTAAGCAAAAGGGACTTCGATGAGACGTTTTTTTACTATCCTGATCGTCGCGATTTTCGCCGGCACGTCGCAGCCGCTAAGGGTGTCGGCCGGAACGACGGGTGCGCTGACCGGTTCCGCGATCGATGCTAAGACGAAGCAGCCGATTCCGGGCGCGAAAGTAACGGCGGCTAGCCCGTCGCAAATCGCTTCGGTCACGGCGGACGCTACGGGTCGCTTTGCGTTTCTCGCGCTCGCGCCCGACACGTATACCGTCTCCGTCGAGGCCAAGGGTTTCGAGGGCACCTCGGTTTCGGGCGTCACGGTCGTCGCCGACCAAACGCGGAGCCTTAGCCTCGAGACGCAGGCCGCGTTGCGTACGATCGGACGCGTGACGAGCCGTGCGACGACCAGTCTCGTGCGCCCAGGTACGACGGCCGATATCTATTCCGTAGACGCGACGCAGCAAGCGAAAGTGGCGGCGGTCGGCGGGGGCGCCGAACAAAACACGGCTTATTCGGCGGTCGCGACCGTTCCCGGAGCGTACGTGCCGCAAGGCGTTCAAGGCGGTAACGGCATCGGCGCCAACGTCTATATCCGCGGCGGCGATTACGATCAAGTCGGTTTCGAAGTCGACGGCGTTCCCGTCAACCGGTCCTTCGATAACTATCCCTCAGGACCGGCGGCGTCGCTAGGTCAACAGGAGCTTCAAGTCTATACCGGTTCTCCGCCGGCAAACGCCGAAGGACAGGGGCTCGCCGGCTTCATCAACCAGGTGATCAAGGTTGGAAGCTATCCGGGGTTCGTCGCCGGAGACGCCGCTATCGGCGGCCCCGCCTTTTACCATAAAGCGAGTTTCGAGATCGGCGGTGCGACGCAGAATCGGAATTTTTCATATTACTTGGCAACCGACGGCTACAATCAAGACTTCCGCTATGCGGATCAGTATCAGGGGACGAGCCTCAACAGCTTGGCCGGCGTCACCCTCGGTACGTGCAGCAACACCTCGTTACGAGCGACGGCGCCGTCTTGCTTTAGTCCGACCGGGCAACCGTATTATCTAGGGTTGGGCAATGCCGAGTCCGCCTTCCTACTCGGGCCGAACAACGGCTATTCGGCAGCGCAGCTGAAAAACCGCAACGACATCGTCAATCTCCACTATGGAATACCCCATAAAGACGGCACCAAAGACGATATTCAGTTTCTCGGCGTCGACAATTTCGTAACGACGCAATTCTACGACTCGACGAACGATTTGGGCGGTCTCGCGACGCTCAATGCCAACGGGGTCCAGACGACCTTCAGCAACGGCTATCAGTACGCCGGCGCTTCCGGTGTTGCGCTGCCGGCGAACTTTCGCTCGCTCGTTTCGAATTACGTTTTCCCAGCAGGCTTGCAATCGCCGCAGGCCGGCTACAACAGGGTGATGCCTGTCGACCTCCGGGACTCGATCTCGAACGACCAGGGCATTCTAAAGCTCCAGTTTACGAAAACCTTCGGCTCGAACGCGCTCTTCAAGCTGTACGGCTACACGTTTTATTCCGATTGGCTACAAATCGGACCGCAATCCGCTGCGAGCACCTACTACGGGCCGGTCGGACCCGATTACGAGCTTTCGAGCCACACCCGCGGGATAAGCGGCACGTTCTCGGATCAGCTCGGAGCGCAGAACCTCTTACAATTTCAGGGCTCGTACACGACCTCGACCACCCTGCGCGACAACAACAGCCAGTTTTTCAACGGAAGCGCGACCCCGGACGCGCGCAGTACGCTCGCGGTGTTGGTCAACGCGGCGCATCCGCTCTCCGGCTTGTGCTATACGAGTACCGGAGCGCCGACGACGTGCAACTACAACGGACCGGCGCAGTTCCTGACGCTCAATGGGGCGGCGACCGGCACCGTCGCACCGGTACCAACGGGTGCGACGACCTGCGGCGGCGGCCCGTGCGAGTATTTCGTCACCAATAACGGGCGATACGCAACCTACAATACCGTGATACCGAAGTTTACGTCGGCCTCGCTAACGGATCAGTGGCGGCCGACGTCGAGATTGAACGTTGATGCCGGCATTCGGCTCGACGACTATCAGTTCGTCGGCTCGAGTACGCAGCAAGGCGCGGCGCGTCAATTCTGGTACAACGCATATAATCTCGACAATTGCCTAAATGCGCAAAACGCGATTTCAGACAAAGTGCTGGATCTGAACCAAGCGAGTCCGACGACGGCTTGCCCACCTGGTTCCCGGGCCGCGAATTTCGTCAATCCGTCCGGGATACCGACGCAAACCTATCCTGTGTTCCAGCCACGTCTCGGCTTTACGTATAGCCTGAATCCGCAGACCGTCGTTCGCGCGAGTTACGGCCGCTTCACGCAACCGCCGAACAGCGCCTACGAACAGTACGACGCGCTTCAGGCCAATGCGCCGGCCCTGCTCTACGGTACCTATGGCTTTCAGCAGTTCGGCTTCAACTCACCCGATCACAGCGTCAGCCCGCAGATATCGACCAATTACGACTTTTCGATCGAGCATTCGTTCGGCGATACCTCCCTCAAGTTGACGCCTTTTTTGCGGAAGACGCAGAATCAGATCCAGCAATTTTACCTCAATCAACAGACGGGCTTCGTTTCGGGACTCAACGTCGGACAACAAACGTCGCAGGGCGTCGAATTTGAACTCGATAAGGGCAATTTCTCGCGCGATGGCTTGGCCGGTAAATTGGCCTTCACGTACACGAATAGCTACATTAGGTATACCGATCTTCCGAATGGTTCGACGATCATCGATCCGCTCAACACCGGCATCAAGCAGTACAATGCGTATACGTCCTTTTGCGCGACGCATGCCGGTAACGCCGCTTGTGGAAGCACGGCCGGCGGCGCAGTAGCGGCTCCCTGTTACACGCCGTCCACGGCTAATGCTCCCGGCGCTGCCGTGACGAACGCTGCGGCTTGTACGGGCGCCGATATCGCGAATCCTTATTGGAACGCGCCCCTGCAAACGTTGCTCGATCCGAACGGAAACTATTATACCTACGATACGTTTCCGGCGGGAATCGGAGCCTCGGTTGCGGGCTACGGGGCACCGTATTTCGCAACGCTCGTCGCGCAATACAAACATGGCCGCTTCGCCATGACCCCAAGCGTCCAATTTGCGGCCGGCGAAAGATACGGTTCGCCGGCAAGTACGTACGGTATCGCGCCGGACCAATGTACCGCCGCGCTCGCGACCTCGAATGCCGGCGACTCACGCTATACGTACGGCTCGGCTGGCGGCGCGCCGTTCGACGCGACGGCGTGCGGATCGCTCAACAGCGGCATTCCCGACCCGTACACGAAAAAATTCGACACGATCGGCGCCTTCGCCGCGCCCTCGACGCTCGACTTCGGAACGCAGTTTCAGTATGACGTCTCGAAGCAGGTGTCGGTGGTCGCTACCCTTGCAAACATTGTCAACACGTGCTTTGGCGGAACGAAAACAGGGTTCACGGTGCGCGGGGCGTGCAGTTACACGTACCTCGCCAACGGCTCCGGTGGCGACATCGGCAACACGTACAACCCCGGTGCGGCGCTTCAACCCTACATCAACACGCCCTACTCGCCGGTATTTGCCGGCTATCCGTTTTCGGTATACGTGGACGCGAAGATTCACCTGTAACCTCCGCGCATCGACCCGTAGGTGACGCCGGCCCTCCCTTGGACAGGGCCGGCGCGTTCGAGCGGGTACGAGTGGCTGCGTGAGACACGGTTATCATTGCGAAGAGTGTGAAGAGGCGATCTGGCCGGCAACGTCGCGCGCGGAACTCGAGTGGCTGCGCAATCGCGAACATGTCGCGCGCGAAGTCGCGCAACACGTGCAAGGCGGCTTGGATACGTGGATTACGGAGAGCCTTGAGTTCCTAGCCCATCACTCCGGCCATAGCATCGTCCTCTCCCGGCGGCCGTGACGGAGCGCCCGATAAAAACACAAAAGCGCCGTCACTGCGGCGCTTCAACGTATGTCACCGTGGTGCCTAACGCGGAACGATGAGGCGCTCGCCCGGCACGATTTTGACGTTCGTCAGGTGATTCGCTTCTTTGATGGCGTCGATCGTATCTTGCGGATTACCGTCGGTCGCGGTGAAGCGGTCGGCAATCGCCCAAAGATTTTCACCCGGCCGCACCGTTACGGTCACGCTCCGCTGCGGTCCGGCGGCAAACAAACGCACTTGCGAAAAGGCCGGAATGGCCACCAGCGCGCTCAGAGCCGCCAACGCCAACGCCGGCATGAGACTGAGCCGTTTTCGCTTATATGCATACATTGCTCTATCAGCTCCTACCCACATCTTGGGCCAAACGCGTGTTCGTCCCCATTCTAGCAAGTCGTTCGGGTTGCTGTCAATCTAGCGTCGAACGTATGTTTGCAGTCCACCTCGATGTGTGATACCCTCTTTCCCAATCGCGGTGCGTTCCTGTGCCGTAACCGTTGTGGGAGTCCTACATGACCGAACGCGCGCCGACGGAACGTCAATCGCGCATTCTCGAAGTTATTCGCGATTTTACGGAAGAGCGCGGCTACCCGCCGTCCGTCCGTGAGATCGGTGAACGCGTCGGGTTGTCATCATCGTCCACGGTGCAGTCGCATCTCAAATCGCTGGAAAAGCGCGGACTGATTCACCGCGATCCGACAAAGCCGCGCGCTTTGATCGCGACGCACGGCGCGTTGCCGCCGCGCGAAATGCCGTATGCGGTCTTGCCGATCGTCGGGCGAGTTGCGGCCGGTACGCCGATCACTGCTACCGAAAATCTCGACGGCGAGTTCGTCGTGCCGCCGGAGCTGGCGCGTCGAAACGGCACCTTCATGCTGCGGGTCGCGGGCGAATCGATGATCGAGGCCGCGATCCTCGACGGTGATCTGATCGTCGTTGCACCGGGACCCGACGCTGCCAACGGTGAGATCGTGGTCGCCATGGTCGACGGTGAAGCGACGGTGAAGCGCTTCTTCCGAGAACCGGGACGCGTCCGTTTGCAGCCGGAAAATCGAACGATGGAACCGATCTACGCGCAGGACGTGACGGTTCTCGGCCGGGTCGAGGCGGTGTTTCGCCGGCTCTAGCGCGAACAAACGCGCGTCGTGTCCTCAATACTGGTTCCTGTAAGCGGGCGTAGCGCGATCGTCGCCAGCCTGGTAGAGCGCTTGCGCGCGGTCGCCGAGTCGCCGGAAATGCTAGCCCTCCGGCAGGCGTTGCCGCTCAGTTTCATCGGGCTCGCGGGCGGCCTCTTGGCGTTCATGCTGCTCGGGCACGGAACGTTGCTCGCGCGCTTTTCGGGCTCATTCGCGGCGGCTTTCGGTGTCATGTCGGGCGTGTTGGTCACGCTTCTGACATGGGATCTCGCGCGCCGGCGTCGCGTTTCCGGCGCCAGTGCTCTCGCACTCGCGTTGCCGGCCTTTGCGTTCTCTCTGCCGTATCAGAAGTCGTCGACACTGTTCGGCCTTGCGAAGGCGCTCGGTTCGAGCGGTCTTTTTCTATCGATCGGTATCGCTCTCGTTACGGTCGCGACGCTCGGCGCCGGGCAGCGCCGGTTCGGTATCGTCGGCGGAACGCTGCTGGCGGCAGCCGTCGTCGTCGGGTCCGCCGGCATCTTACTCGTGCGCGGGATTTCCCTTACCGCCGCCCTCGACGTTGCGATCGCGCCGCTCGGGAGGCTCGGCGACAGCCTGACGGCGCTGCTCGTGATAACGCTCGTCGAGACGCTGCTCTGGGCAATCGGTATCCACGGCCCCGCACTCTTGGCCGCCGTCGTGCTCCCGGTTTATCTCAATCTGCAATTGCAAAATACGGAGGCGCTCGCGCATAACGCGCCGCTGCCGCATATCGTCACCGTGTCGACATTTTTGTTCGTTTTTCCGGGCGGTGCCGGAGCGACGCTGCCGCTCGTGCTGCTCTTACTGCGCAGCAAGGTCAAACGCGTGCGGCGCGTCGCCCTGGCGAGCGTTTTGCCGTCGCTCATTAACGCGAACGAGCCGTTGATGTTCGGCTTGCCGTTGATCTTCAATCCGCTGCTCGGCATCCCGTTCGTCATCGTTCCGCTGGTGCTCGCGGTCGTTTCATGGGAATCGATCGCGCTCGGGGTCGTCGCCCGCCCGGCGTACTACATTCCGGCGACGATTCCAATTCCGTTCGGCGCCTTTTTTGCAACCAGAGATTGGCGTTCGATCGTGCTGGTGTTCGCCGAAATCGTCATCGGCCTCGTAATCTATCTGCCGTTCGTCAACGCGTACGAGCGACAGGAGCGCGCGCGCAGCGAAGCGGCGAATGCCGCGTGATCGAGGCGCTCCTCGAACGCTTTCCGGTCGCGCAGGCCGTCGCAGCTGCGGCGCGGCGCGCCGCGCAGCGCACGGCGCGAGCGCCGGATTTGCGCGAGATAAACGCGCGTCCCGTGCATGCCAGCGTCCTTGGGGCTTTCTTAGAAGAGGGTATTGCCGAAAGCGATCTTGGCGGCAGTTTCGGCTACGGATACGACGATGCGGCGCGCGCTCGCTACGAGTCGTTGCTCGCGCGTCTCTTCGCAACCGAAGGTGCGCTCGCACGCTTATCGCTAGTGAGCGGGACGCACGCGATCGTGACGACGCTCGAGGCATGTTTACCGCCCGGGGGGCGCCTGATAGCCGCGACGGGCCGGCCCTACGACACGTTGCGCAGCGCGATCGCGGAAGCTCCGCACTCGCTCGTCTCGCGCGGAATCCGTTACGAAGAGTTGCCGCTGCGGCCGCAAGGCGGCGTCGGGTACGATGCGCTCGCCGCGGAGTGTGCGCGGGGAGCAGACGTCGTCTTCGTGCAACGCTCGCGCGGTTATGCCGCGCGCCGCTCGCTCGGCGCGCGCGAGTGCGGCGAGGTGGCGCGCGTCGTGCGCGGCGCGGCGCCGGGCGCACTCGTGCTGGTCGATAACTGCTACGGCGAGCTCGTCGAAGCGACCGAACCGACGCACCACGGCGTCGATGCGGTCATGGGCTCGCTCATCAAGAACCTCGGCGGCGGCCTCGCCCCGGGCGGCGGTTACGTGGCCGGGACGGCGAACGTTCTCGAACGAGTCGCAGCCCGGCACTATGCACCTGGGCTCGGCGCGGCGCTCGGGCCGACCTTCGGCTTCGGCCGGGCCCTCGTGCAGGGCCTTTTCAATGCGCCGCTCGTCGTTCGAGAATGTCTCGCCGGGCTCGACTTCGCCGCGGCCCTCTTCGAGGAGCTCGGTTACGAGGTCGATCCGTTGCCGTTCGCGGAGCGCCACGACATCGTCCAGGCAATCCGGCTCGGATCGGCGGAGCGGCTCGTCGCCTTCGCGGGCGGGTTGCAACGCGCGATGCCGCTCAACGCGCGCTTCGTGCCCGAAGCGGGAGCCGTGCCGGGCTACGCGGAGCCCGTTCTGATGTCCGCGGGCGGGTTCACCAGCGGCGCGACGATCGAGCTTTCCTGTGATGCGCCGCTAAGACCACCCTTCGAAATCTATCTTCAAGGAGGCACGAATAAGCAGCACACGGCGCTTGGCTCAATCTTTGCAGCGAACGCTCTAAACTAGCAAGCAATCCCAAGGTCGACCGGGAAGACCCCCCTCATTACTGGGAGGCGCGGTGGAAGAGAAAGATAAGGGTGCTGTGAAGGACGACGTCGTGTATCGCCGCCGCTTCGTTCGCGTCGGCCTAGCGACCAGCGTAACGTATACGCTCGAGGGGCAGGATACGACGCATGTGGGCGAATCGAACGACCTCGGCGGCGGCGGCATCAGGCTCGCCACGAACGAAGACCTGCCCTTCGGAGCGGTCTTGCTGCTGCGCTTTCCCCTGCCGGGAAGCGGCCGCGAGGTCGCCGCTCGCGGCCGAATCGTACTGTCTTTTTTTAATGCGGAGTTTAAGCAATACAACCACGGCATAGCATTTACGCAAATCGATCCGAAGGATCAAGCAGAAATCGTGCGCTCGGTTGCAGAGATGGTGCAGCGGATCGCTGACGACGATCCAACCTGATTACGGCGAGCGACGGCGGGCTCAGTCGCTGCGGCGCTGCCCGCTGCCCATATATCCGAAGAAAAAGTAGCGATTGCGATCGCTGGTCTCGATGACGATCCGCGTATCTTCGATCGTAGCCCGGACGATCGTCTTGCCCGCGAGCGTGTCTAGAATCGACTGCGTTTGCTCGAACTCGGCAATTCGCAAAGCGTCGGGGTCGACGTCCTTGAGCGAGTCGACATCGACTTCGAGAAGGTGAAGCAGCTTTTCGAGTGAGCCGTGGTCTTTAGAGTCCGTCCCGATGGCCATTCTCCCGTCATTCGCCGCGCCACCCGCGGCCCTTGCTTTGCCGTTTCACCGGGAAAGATTTCAACGCCTGGGGTATCTTCAAAGAGGAATGTATATCCTCGAAGTATTGAGCGGACCGCTCGACGGCAAGACGTGGACCTTCGACCGTGAGATCACGATCGGCCGGGACGACGCGCTCGCGAGCGCTTGCATTACGCTCGATCGCTATATCTCGCGGCGGCACGCGCAGCTCCGCGAGAACGGTGAAGCGCTCGTACTGGCCGACCTGGAGAGCCGAAACGGAACCCGCATCGACGGCCGCCGGGTGACCGAGACGCCGCTCGCCCCCGGAGAACGTTTTATTATCGGACGCACGCTGCTGCGCGTGACGCGAGAGTAACGTGCAGATCGTCCGCACCCCGGCATCGGCGCGTGCCATAGCGCGTACTCTCAAGCGTCCCGTCGGCTTGGTGCCGACGATGGGCGCCCTGCACGACGGGCATTTTGCGCTCGCGCTTCGCGCCAAGGCCGAGAATCCGTCGGTCGTCGCATCGCTCTTCGTCAATCCGCTGCAATTCGGACCGCAGGAAGATTTCGGGCGCTATCCGCGCGACTTCGAACGAGACGTCGAACCGCTGGCGGCGCTCGGCGTCGAGTTGCTCTATGCGCCCGACGTCTCGCGCATGTACCCGCCGGGTTTCGCGTCGTCGATCGACGTCGGCGCGCGCGGCGCGCGGTTCGAAGGCGCGAGCCGGCCCGGACATTTCGGCGGCGTTGCAACGGTCGTTGCCAAGTTGCTGCACGCGATCGAGCCGACGTCGCTCTATCTCGGGCAGAAGGACGTGCAGCAGACGGTCGTCATCCGGACGCTCGTGCGCGATCTCGATTTTGCAACCAACGTGGTCGTCGTACCGACCGTGCGCGAACCCGACGGGCTCGCGCTGTCCACCCGTAACGTCTTCCTTGCGGCGGCCGAGCGCCGGGGGGCACCGAGTCTGCACGTGGCGCTGCAAACGGTCGCAAACGCCGTGTCGGCCGGCGAAACGGATGCCGCGCGCGCATGCGCCGCAGGCGCCGCGTTACTGCAGGCTCCGCTCCGGTGGGAGTATCTTGCCGTCGTCGACCCCCAATCGTTCGAGCCGTGCGATCCGATCCTGCGGCCGGCAATCGTTATCGGTGTCGTGCGCGCCGGTACGACGCGTTTACTCGATAATGAACTGATTGCGAGCCCGGAAGGCGTACTTCCGGTGCTGACGCCGCGTCGCACGCCCGCCTGGTCCGGCCACATGCGTTGAGCCGAATCCTGCTCGGCGTAGCAGGCGGGATCGCCGCGTACAAGGCCGCGGGGCTGTGTAGCGCGCTCGTGCAGCGGGGCGACGATGTCGACGTGGTCATGACCCCCGGCGCCGAGCGATTTCTAACCCCGCTGACGTTTGCTGCGCTGACGCGGCGTCCGGTGTTCGGCTCGCTTTGGGAAGCGCCGGAGTCGATCCCGCATATCGCGCTCGCGCGCAGTGCGGACGTCGTCGCGGTGGTTCCCGCGACCGCCAACGTCATCGCCAAGCTCGCGCTCGGGATCGCGGACGATCTGCTTACGAACATCGTGCTTGCGACGCGGGCCGCGCTCGTGCTCGCGCCCGCAATGAACACGGTCATGTACGAGCATCCGGCGACGCGCGAGCATCTGCGGACGCTCCAAGCCCGGGGTGCGAGCATCGTGGCGCCGGGGACGGGTTTCCTTGCGGAACGGGAACCGGGCGTGGGCCGGCTGGCCGAGCAGGATGCGATTTTGGCCGCGCTCGACGCCGCGCTGGCTGCCGCTACGCAACTGGCGGGTCAGCGCGTCGTCATTACCGCCGGGCCGACGCGCGAAGCGATCGATCCCGTTCGCTTCTTATCGAACGCCTCGACCGGAACGATGGGGATCGAGCTCGCGCGCGCGGCACTCGCGCGTGGCGCGCGCGTCGATCTCGTGCTCGGGCCGACCCTTATAGAACCGCCGGCCGGTGCCGAGGTGGTTCGTGTTACGACGGCCCAAGAAATGTACGATGCGACGCTCGCGTGCGCGCCGCTCGCCGACGTTGCAATCGCAAGCGCCGCCGTCGCCGATTGGCGCCCGGCGCAAACGCACGCGCAGAAAGTCAAGAAGGTGCCCGGTCCGCAGACCCTCGCGCTAGAACGCACGCCCGACATTCTGGCGGCTTTGGGCGAACGTAAGAACGGCACGTTCCTCGTTGGATTCGCCGCTGAGACCGAGGATTTCGAGTCCAACGCACGCGAGAAGCTGATTCGGAAGCGGCTCGACGCGATTGCCGTCAACGAAGTGTCACCCGCTGCGAGCGGCTTCGGCCCGGGTCCGAGCGAGCTCGTCTTGCTGCACCGTGGCGGCCGCATCGAACTCGGCCGGGGCTCGAAACGAGCGCTGGCCGCCAAACTCTGGGACGCACTGGCGGTCCTCCGCGACGACCACCCCGCCTAGTGGCCTGTAACGCCCAAATTGATAGCGATCTCGCTCGTCTTTTCGTCCGGCTCATCGTCTCTCTTCGCTCACAACGCTACGGCGTTGCTCGCTCATCGATCCTCGATCTGGGCGAAAATCCTTCGCGATCTCACTACCAATTCGGGCGTTACAGGCCACTAGTGCACTAATGCTGCTCGCGTTCGACGTCGGAAACACCGACACGAAGCTCGGCTTCTTCGCACGCGACGTCGCGGGTTCGCTTCGGCTCTCAAAAGAATGGCGCGTCGGCACGGCGCTGCGCCGGACGGCGGACGAATACGGCATGCTGATCGCGGATCTGCTCCGCTTTGCGGATATTCCGGCGGCCGCGGTCCGCGCGGTCGTCGTCTCGAGCGTGGTACCGCAAGCGGATCAGGCGCTTTCGCGAGCGTGCCGGGGATATCTCGGTCGCGAGGCGATGTTCTTTTCGGCCACGACCCAAACGCTCATCGACGTGACCACCGAGCGTCCCAAAGAGCTCGGCTCGGATATGCTGGCGGCGGCCGTCGCGGCGCGTGCGACGTTCGGGACGCCCGTTATCGTGCTCGGTTTCGGGACCGCAACGACGTTCACTGCCGTCTCGAGGGAAGGCGAGCTGCTCGGTACGGCCATCGCACCTGGTATTCGCATCTCGATCGACGCGCTCGTCGACCGAACGGCGAAGTTACCGCAGATCGCGCTCGATGCACCGAACGGTCCGATCGGCCGGGACACGATCTCCGCCATGCAAGCCGGTATCATCTTCGGTTTCGTCGGACAAGCCGAAGGACTGATCGCTCGCATGAAGCACGCGATCGGCGAAGACGCGACCGTCGTTGCGACGGGCGGCCTCGCGCACGTCATCGCCAAGCATTCGACGGCGATCGACGCGACCGAGCCGCACCTGGTGCTCGAAGGGCTGCGCCTCTTCTACGAAAGCGTGCACCCGCGCGACGCCTGAGCCGAAATGCGCCGAGCGACTTTACGGTTATTTACGAAAGTAAGCACTAGGTGGTATACTACTCCGGTTATGCCTTGCGCCGTCCCGCCGCTCCGCATCGGAGCGCTCGAGATTTGGCCGCCGATCGTGCTCGCGCCGATGTCGGGGGTTACGAATCGCACTTTGCGCGCGCTCTACAAGCCGTTCGGCTTCGGCTTGACCGTCACGGAATTCGTGTCGTCGAACGCATTGCAGTACGGCGCGCGGCGCACGATGGAGATGATCGATCAGCACGGCGTGGAGCAGCCGGTCGCGACGCAGCTCTGGGGCAACGACCCGCGCGTCATGGCGCAGGCCGCCCGCGTCGTGCGTGAATGCGGAGCCGATATCGTCGATATTAACTTCGGATGCCCTGCGCCGAAGGTCGTCAAGACCGAAGGCGGCAGCGCGTGTCTGCGCGACGTGGATCGCTGCGAAGCGATCATGCGCGCCGTCGTTGCAGCCGTCGATTGCCCCGTAACCGTCAAGATGCGTCTCGGTTGGACGGAGACGTCGCTCGTTTACAGCGAGGTGGCCAAGCGTGCCGAAGCCGCCGGGGTGCGTGCGATCACGTTGCACGCGCGAACGGCGAAGCAATTCTATAAGGGCAGCGCCGACTGGTCGCATATCGCGCACTTGAAGCGCAGCGTCGACATTCCGGTCATCGGCAACGGCGATCTGGCCGAACCGCATGCGGCGCTCGCGACGATGCGCGACTCCGGCGTCGACGGCGTCATGCTCGGCCGAGCCGTGCTCGGGAATCCGTGGCTCGTCGGGGCTTTGCGCGATTTGATGGAAGGCCGGGAAGCTCGGGAGATGCCGCCGGCGCCCGCGCGTTTGCGCTTCGCCACGGTTCACTACCGGGCGATGGTTGCGGAGTGGGGTGAAAGCCGCGCCGTGCCGCAAATGCGTAAGCACCTGGGCTATTATCTGAAAGGATTTCCCGGCGCGAGCGAGCTGCGCGAACGGTTGATGCGGACTGCAAGCGCTGCGGAGACGCTCGCCATCGTCGAAGCGACGATCGAACGGCTGGAACTGCAAGAGCCCGTTGCCGCGTGAAATCGTACGGTGCGGATTCGCTCTACGGCGCAGTCTCGCCGCAAGCGCTGTATGACGAGACGTACGAAAATTACAAAGCCTTCGTAAATCCGGGTCTTGCGCGCTTGATGAAATTATCGGGGGCGCCGGTCGAAGTGCGTGCGAGCGGCACGACGATCTGGGATCAAAGCGGAAAAGCCTATCTCGATTTTGCAGGCGGCTACGGCGCTTTTACCGTCGGCCATTCGCACCCGCGTGTCGTAGCGGCGGTTCGCGAACAGCTCGAACGCATGTCGCTCTCCGGCAAGACGATGTTCGATCCGCTGGCCGGCCGGCTCGCTCGGGCGCTGGCCGAGCTGACTCCCGGCGACCTCGCCGTGTCGTTCTTCACCAATAGCGGCACGGAAGCGGTCGAAGGCGCGCTCAAGCTCGCGCGCGCGGCGACCGGCCGAGCCAAGATCGTCTCCACGCACAACGCCTTCCATGGCAAGACGCTCGGGGCACTCAGCGCGAGCGGGCGCGAAGCGTACCGAGCGCCGTTCGCGCCGCTGCTGGCGGACGTCGTCCACGTTCCCTACGGCGATGCTTCCTCGCTCGAGGCGGCTCTTAGCGGCGCCGCGGCGTTCATCGTCGAGCCCGTTCAGGGTGAAGGCGGCATCGTCATACCGCCGCTCGGATATTTACGGCACGCGCGCGATTTCTGCGACGCGGCCGGCGCGCTCCTGATTGCGGACGAAGTGCAGACTGGTCTCGGCCGCTGCGGATACGTTTTTGCGTGCCAGCGCGACGGGGTCGTGCCGGATATCATGACGCTGGCGAAGGGACTCTCCGGTGGTATCATGCCGATCGGCGCATACGTGGCGCGGGCCGCCGTTTGGAAGGCGGCATACGGACAGCGACCGCTCGCGCACACGTCGACGTTCGGCGGCAATCCGCTAGCCTGCGCGGCAGCGCTCGCGGCGCTCGCCGTCTTGCAGGATGAGGATTTAACGGCCAATGCGAGGCTGCAGGGTGAGCGGCTCCTCGCAGGCGCCGGCGCCATCGCGACCGAGTATCCGAGCGTCATACGCGAAGTACGCGGGCTCGGCTTGCTGGCCGGCGTCGAATTACGTAACGAAGGTTACGGCGGTACGATCGTCCCCGAAATGCTCAAGCGCGGCGTGACGGCCGCCTGGACGCTGAACATGCAGCGCGTCATCCGTCTCGAACCGCCGCTCATCGTGCGCGCGGACGAAATCGAGCGCGGGCTCGATGCGTTGCGCGCCGGAGTACATGTCGCGCACGCGAAACTCGGCGCGTTGCGGGATGCGGGCGCGTAAACGGGTGCCCTTCGTCGAAACGACGATCGTCGTTAATGCTCCCGCACGCGACGTGTACGAACTCGCGAAAGACCAGGAACGGTTTCCGGAGTTTATGCCGGACGTCGAACTCATAACGGTTCTCGAGCGTAGCGGCGACCGTACCATCTCGCGTTGGAAGACGCTCGTCGAAGAAGCGCCGATCGAATGGATCGAAGAGGACCGGTTCGACGACGCGGCGCGGCGCGTCGACTATAAACTACTCGAAGGCGATCTCGACACGTTCGAAGGGAGTTGGACCTTCGACGAACGCGCGGGCGTTACGTTCGTGCGGCTGCAGGTAACCTACGATTTCGGCGTACCGACGCTCGCAGAATTAATCGGGCCGACGCTGCAGAAAAAGGTGCGAGAGAATAGCGAGATGATGCTCGCCGCGCTCAAGCGTCAGGCGGAAGACGCCGCCCTCGTGCGCCCCGCGCCGGCGCGCAAGATTTCATAGTCGAGCGCACGGCGCGAGCAGATCGTCGCTGCGTAGTCGAGCGGAAGCGCTCGAACGAACCGCTTTCCCGAGACGCTCGAACCGTTCGTGCGGATTGAAAACGAGCGCGGGTCAGCCATCTGACCGCAGGGTTTTCGCCTCGCGTAGCGTTAGCAGGAAGCCGATCGCGAGCGCCGCGGCGGGCAGCATTCCCGTGAGCTGCGGCGCGCTGCCGACGACGGCGCTGCCGATCGCCGGCGCAAAGATCAAGGCGAAATTATCGAGCGAATCCGAAAAGCCGAGCAGCGTTCCTCGTTCGTGTGCCGGTGTGAGCTCCGCAAGTCGGGCGGCGAGAATCGGGCGCAAGAGCGAGCCGCTGAGCGCCCAGAAGACGATCGCGATCACGAACGTCGACATTTCGTGCACGAACCCGAATACGCCGTAGGACAGTACGCCCGCGGCGAAAGCCGCGAGCGTGACGCGGGGCGCACCGAAGCGTCTTACGAGCGGTCCGACGCCTGCAATCTGCACCCCGGCGCCGACGACTCCGGCGAGTCCGAGCAGGAAGCTCGTCGTTTCCGGCCCGGCGTTCAGCACGCGTGACGAAAAAAGTGCGAAAATCGTAAAAAAATACGTGAACGCAAAGATATATAAGAGTTCGCGCACGAGTACGTTCGCGATTCCCGGGCGTGCGAAGGTCGCGCGTACGTCGCGCATCCGAAACGCCGGCCGCACGCGGCCGCCGGTCGGCGGCAGCCAGGCGGCGGTGAAGATGAAGTTGAGCGCCTGAAAGGCGGCCGCTACGAAAAACGGCAGCGTTGCATCGGCATGCGCGAGCGCGCCGCCGAGAATCGGCCCGACGATGAATCCGGCTCCGAAGGCAGCGGTCGCGTACGCGTAAGCCTGCGGCCGCTGGCTTTCGTCCGTAACGTCGGCAATGTATGAGTTTGCGACGCCGAGATTGCCGCCGCCGCAACCTTCGACGGCGCGTGACACGAACAGAATCGGAATGCCGTTCGCAAAAGCCAGCATGAGGTATGCTGCAAACGACGCGACCTGCGAGCCGAGTAACGCCGTTTTACGGCCGAAGCGGTCGCTGAGCGCACCCCACAGCGGTGACGATATCGTCGCGCATGGGGCCGTCGTCGTGATGAGCGACCCTGCGACGACGTCCGGGGCCCCGAACCGTTTGGCTAGAAACGGTAACAGCGGAATGAGAATCGTGAAGCCGAGGATATCGAGAAACGTGATTCCATAGATCGGAATCAGAGCTCGCGGCAGTCTCGCCGTCAGCGTTTGCCGCGCGCCGCCCGGGCGCGGACCGCGATCGAGGCCAGCGCATACAAAGCGATGACGATGTAGGCCACAAGAACCAGCCGCGTCTGCGGCAGGATGATGCCGGCCCGGATCTCGCGCAGCTGGACCACGATGCCGGCCAGCGCAACGACGAGTAAGACGGCGCTGAGGGTATTGCGAAGGACGAGCGATCGAATCACGACGGGTTCCGCTTCGCGTGGGTAATCCGGGCACCTGGCGAAGAGAGGCCCGTGAAGTTTGCCTTTGTCATTCATCCGACGTCGCTCGAGGACGTACTGCGCTACGAGCCCGGAGCGGCGGGCAAAGGTCTGCCGCTCATCGAGAAGATCATGGAATGGATGCCCGCCTACGCGGCCGCCCACGTCACGGGCGTTCGCACTCCGGACGGACGCGAAACCGAAGGCTGGTTCATCGGCGCTCCGTTCATGCCCGAGCCGATGCTGGCGCTGCCGCGCGAAACCGTCTACGCTAAAATCTTGAACGCCATCGGAATCGGAGTCGAACTCGGGGCGGAGATCGTGGGGCTCGGCGCATTCACGGGCGTCGTCGGCGATGCCGGGATCACGCTCGCGCAGCGCTCGCCGATCCCGGTGACGACCGGTAACTCGTTGACGATTGCTGCCGGCCTGGCGAGCCTGATCCGCGGTGCGCGCGAGATGGAGATTCCGCTCCCATCCGCGACGGCGGTCGTCGTCGGCGCGACCGGATCCATCGGCTCCGCGTGCGTCGAGTTGCTCGCGCCGCACGTGCGGCACGTCGTTCTCGTCGCCCGTAACCGGACGCGGCTCGAAGCGCTGGCCGCGTCCCTGCGCGAGCGGGTCCGCTGCCAACTCTCGACCTCGATCGACGTGCGCGAAGCCGTGCCGCGCGGCGACGTCGTGTTGACGGCCACGACGTCGACGCAGGAGCTGATTCAGCCGGCGGACCTGCGCACGGGAGCGGTCGTCTGCGAGCTTTCGCTGCCGCATGACGTCGGGCGCCGCGTTGCCCTCGAACGCCCCGACGTGCTCGTTACCGAAGGCGGGAACATGTGCGTTCCGGGCAAGCCGCGCTTCGAACGCGTGCGCGAACCGGGACGCGATTTCGATCTAGGCTTACCCGCTGGAACGGCGCTTGCGTGTATGTCGGAGACGATGGTTCTCGCCCTGAACGAACGGCGCGAGCACTACACGCTCGGACGCGGCATCGATCTCGAAAAGGTACGTGAGATCGACGCACTCGCGGCGCACGCGGGCTTCGAGCTTGCGACGATGCGCGCGTTCGACAAAGCGATCTCGCCCGAGGATATCGCGCTGACGAAACGCGCTGCGGCGCAGCGGCGGCGCGCGCTCGGGGTCGGACGCGTCTCGTGAAGCGCGTCGTGTCGGTTTCGCTCGGTTCGGCGTCGCGCGACCATCGCTCTTGGGTGGAGCTGTTGGGCGAGCGTTTCGATCTCGAGCGCATCGGCATGGACGGCTCGATCGATCGGGCCGCGGCAAAGTTGCGCGAACTCGACGGCACGGTCGATGCGATCGGGCTCGGCGGAATCGACGTCTATCTGTACGCCGGAAAACAGCGCTTCGCGCTGCGCGATGGTTTACGTTTACTCGGCGCGGTGAAGACGACTCCCGTCGTCGACGGCAGCGGGCTCAAGAACACTCTCGAGCGCGAAGCCGTTCGCTATCTGCGCGACGTATTACACGTGCCGCTGGCCGGAGCCAAGGTGTTGATGGTGAGCGCGCTCGACCGTTTCGGGATGGCGCAAGCGTTCGTCGAATACGGTGCCGACGTACTCTTCGGCGACTTTATCTTCGCGCTCGATCTCGATAAGCCGGTGCGCGGCCTGGCTGAATTCGAACTGCTCGCGCAGCGCTACTTACCCGACGCGTGCAAGCTGCCGTTCCAGTTCTTCTATCCCACCGGTAAGAAGCAAGACCGGCCGCCGCAGCCGAAGTATCCGCAGTATTATGCGGAAGCGAGTATCATCGCGGGCGATTTTCATTTCATGCGCCAGTTCATGCCGCAGCGGCTGGATGGTAAACTCGTGCTCACCAATACGGTTACGCAGGGAGACATCGACGAACTGCGCTCGCGCGGCGTCGCGCGCCTCGTGACTACGACTCCGGATTTTGGCGGCCGTTCGTTTGGCACGAACGTCGTCGAAGCAGCGTTGGTCGCAGCGCTCGGAAAACGGTGGCCCGACGTCACGGCGGAGGATTACGCGAATCTGCTCGCACGGATGGAGTTGCGTCCGCGCGTGCTCGATTTCGCTGCGCTACCCACGTAGTGTACCTCGTTCGCCGGCTTTTGGCCCGGCAGCCTGTCGCGAGCGAGCGGACCTCCGGAGGACCGGCCCTGCGCCGCGTACTCGGGGTGACCGGTCTTATTTCGATCGGGCTCGGGACGATGCTCGGCGGCATCTTCGCGACGATCGGCGTCGGGACGCTGGAAGCGGGACCGGGCGTCATCGTGTCGTTTCTTCTCTCCGGACTCGCCTGCGTGTTCGTCTCGCTCTGTTACGCGGAACTCGCTTCGATGGTGCCGATCGCCGGCAGCGCGTACACGTATGCCTACGCGACGCTCGGTGAGTTCGTCGCATGGATCATCGGCTGGGATCTGATCCTCGAATACGGAATCAGCGTCGCGCCGATCGCCGCTTCGTGGTCCGGCTACGCGCAAGCCTATTTGCAGAACTTCGGCATCGCTTTACCCGACTGGGCGAAAGTCGCGCATCTGGCGTTTGCGGGAGGCCGGCTCGACGCTGCGCACACGCAAGTCGACGTGCTCGCCGTCGCCGTCGTCTTGGCGATGACGGCCCTGATCGCGGTCGGCATCCGAGAGTCGACTTCCGTAAATTCTCTGCTGGTAGTCGTGCAGACGGTCGCCATCGCCGCTTTCGTGATCGGGCTTGCGGGTGCGCTGCATCCCGCTAATTTTCAACCGGCTTTTCCGCATGGTCCGCACGGTGTGGTCACGGGTGCAGCGCTCGTCTTCTTTGCGTACATCGGGTTCGATACCGTGACGGTCGCGTCGGAAGAAGCGCGTTTCCCCGAGCGCGACGTGCCGCGCGCGGTCATCGGTTCGCTCGCCATCGGCGCGGTGCTGTACGTTGCGATCGCCGTCGTCACCGTCGGTACCGTGCCGTGGGCGCACATCGATAAGGACGCGGGCATGTCCGATGCGGTCCGCCGCGCGGGCAACAACCCGTGGCTAGCGGCGATCGTCACGGCCGCTGCAATCGCGGGTACGACAACCGTCATGCTCACGACGCTGCTCGGCCAGGTGCGCATCTTTTACGTGATGGCCCGCGACCGGATGCTGCCCGCCTTCGTCGCACGGGTCAACCCGCGTACGCGTACGCCGCTCCTGACGACGCTCGTAACAGGTTTCATCGTCGCCTTTCTCGCGGGTATCGTGCCGCTGGACATCTTGCTATCGCTCGTCAACATCGGTACGTTGTCGGCGTTTGCAATCGTCTGCGCGGGAGTGCTCGTGTTGCGCTACACGCAACCCGCCGCCAAGCGCCCGTTTCGCGCGCCGTTCGGGCCCGCCGTCGCGGTGCTGGGCTGCGGCATGTGTTTGTATTTGATGATCGGCGGGTTATCCGCCGGCACTTGGTTACGCTTTATCGTTTGGTTCGCCGTCGGCGTCGGCGTTTACGCTGTCTATGGGTATCGGCACTCCCTGCTGCGCCCGGGCTCAGGCTCGTGAGCGGGATGGTTCGCGCGCTGCCCCGCGTGCTCGGCCTATTCGACGTGACGGTGCTGTCGTCGGCAGCGATGGGGCCGGCCTACAGTTTGGCCGCGACGATGGGACCGATGGTCGCGGCGGCGGGGACGCGCGCTCCGCTTTCGCTCGGGCTATTGACGGCGATGATGTTGTGCATCGCGATCGCCTTCTCGCGCCTCTCGCGCGTGATGCCGAGCGCAGGCTCGTCGTTCGCTTGGATCGCGCATGCTTTCGGAGCCGGAACCGGCACCTATGCGGCCTGGCTGCTATTGCTCTCGAATTATTTTGCAACGACGACGGTCGCTTTGCCGGCGGCGACGTATACGCTCGATCTCGTCGCGCCGCAGCTCGCGCTGTCGCCGCTTTGGGATGCGCTCGTCGGTTCGCTTTGGATCGCGGCGAGTACACTGCTGCTCTACTTCGGGCTGCGGCCGACGGCCGTCGTGACCGCCGTCTTCCTCATCGCGGAGTTACTGGTCGTCGCGGCGAGTTCGGTCGCAGCTTTCGTCGTTCACCCGGCGCTCGAACATTTCTCGAATGCGCGTACGACGCTGCTGCCGGCGCCGGGTTACGTCGGAGTCGTAACGGCGATCGTGCTCGGCATCTGGATGACCGACGGTTGGGAAGTTTCGGCGTCGGCTTCCGAGGAGACGACGGGGCCGCCCCAAACGCCCGGCCGGGGCGGTATCGTCGGGCTGCTCGCGACCGCGGCGATCCTGCTCTTCGCGATGAGCGCGTATTTGCACGTCGGCAGCGTCGCCGGTTTTACCGCCAACCAGAGCGACGCGATGGATTACGTGGCGACGCGTCTGGGCGGCGGGACCTGGCGTACGATCATCGTCGTGACCGTACTCGTCTCGACCGCAGCAACGCTGTGGACGACCCTGCTGTATCTATCGCGCAGCGTTTACGCGATGGGGCGCGACGGGGTGTTGCCGCGTTTCTGCGGGGCGCTGGATACGAATGCGTTGCCGAGTAATTCGCTCGGCGTCGTTTTCATCGGCGTCGTCGCGCTGACGTTGCTGACCGGGTTCTGGCGGACTGCGGCGAGCGTCCTAAACCTCATCCTCAACGGCACCTCGGTATTCCTCGGCGCGCTCTTCTGCATGTCGGCGGCCGCCGCGATGAAGATGCTCGCCGGGCCGCCCGGAGAGTCGCGCTTCGGAACGCTCGTCATTCCGGCGGCCGGCGCGCTCATGCTGGCCGCCGTCATCGCGATCGACATCGTGCAGTCCGACACGATTACGCGCTACATCGAAGTCGGCGGTCTGCTGCTCGGTATTCCGTTTGCACTGTGGCGCGGCGGCAAAATGAACGATGCCGAAACGTTCGTGCGCCCGCGCGTGTACGAACCGGAAGGGTAAGCGAGATCGCCCATGTTTCCGAGATCGGGCGACGACAATTATCTTGGCCGGTTTGAGAGCCTGAGCCGGAGGGCGCAGGAGCGGGGGGCACTAGTTGTCGTCGCGAGTCGAAGCTAGTGCCAATGCCCGGAAAAAGGATCACTGACCACCAAGTGCTCGGGTAGAAGTCCTATCGCAGGTCACATACCCAGGCTGCTGCATCCGCGAAGGCCGCCATCAGCGAGCGCAGCGCGCCGCGGATCGATTTCGCTGGCGGCCTGCCCTCACAAGAAGCGCCGCGGCATTGGCGCACGCGAAGCGATCCGTTTGCCGGATCTGGGATGTCAAAATCGTCCCGCTGCTGGAAAGTAGCCCGCACCTCGGTGCCGTTTACGTTGCTCGAAGAAATGCAGCGTCACCACCCCGACGACTATTCATCCGATCTGTTACGAACCTTGCAACGCCGCGTACGAGCATGGCGCGTTGCTCACGGCAGCGAGCCAGAGATCTTCTTCGCCCAGGAACATCCGCCGGGTCGTCAGGCCTCTCCGATTTCACCGTCGCCGACGATCTGTACGTCACGGTCGGCGGTATCGCGTTTCCGCATCGACTGTATCAATTTACTCTTGCCCATTCGAGTTGGGGGTCGTGCCGATTTCCGAGGGTGACGTCCGGCTGACGTATCCGAGTTGCTGCGATTATCTCATGCGGTTGTTTTATGTGCAACCGTTTCTTTTCAGAATTTGGATTGCACGGACGCAAGAAGTTTGTAGCCGTTAAACTTGCGCCAATGCCAGCTGTGCCGGAGCAGCATTGCGTACACCAGGTATGTAGCAGATGTGCCGCAGCGCAACCGCTTGCAGACATCGGTACGAGCGCGTACGACATCGAAATTCGACTCGGATGTTGGTCGTGCGCAAGTGACGCCAATGCGGCTCAGGAAAGGCGTAGAAGGCCAGCATGCGTTCTGAGTCGTCGCGCAAGCCTACGTCCCCGGACATGTGTAAAAGCTTAAGCCGAATCGTCACCTAGCAAGAGCGGGTGGCCATCGAGCGAACCGAGCGAGTGTTCAAATCCGACCAGGAGCACTCGATGACCAACAAGATCATA
>JAABUQ010001183.1_pt1 | contig 57740 bp, 49 predicted proteins | sample 5560001 | NCBI WGS metagenome assembly JAABUQ01 (sample SAMN10711888, study PRJNA513371) | rock metagenome | isolation source: Antarctica rocks | place: Antarctica: Victoria Land, Finger Mt nord | collected 2015-12-18
CACGTCAAAAACGCGTATTGCAATCCCCGACCCGATCCTATTCCGCCGATCATGGTTGCCGCCTTCAAGCCGCGCATGATGCGCCTGACCGCCCGCCACGCTGACTGGTTGAATATCCAGGGCACAGATATCCAGAAGATCACGGGACAGATTCGGGATTGTGACGAGGCATGTGCAGCGGTTGGCCGTGCTCCTGCAACGCTGCGTCGTACTTTACAGATTGGCTGCTACTGTGCTCCAACCGAAAAAGAGCTGCAAGCACTGACCGCAAATCAAGATCTTCGCCCTGGTTTTAGCTTCGTGGGCACATCAGAGCAGATTGCGGAACAGTTGCGCCCCTTCATCGATCTGGGCATCGAGTACTTTCAAATAGGCTGCGGTGGCTTCCCGCGCCTTACAACTCTTGAGACTCTGGTTGCCGAAGTCTTGCCTCTGTTAAATCGTTAGTGTACAAGAGTAGTGGGCTGACCCAATTATGATTTTTGACTTTTTGGTCTGGCCAGGACATGCCGTGCTGAAGCGCAGGTTCGCGTGCTAAAGCGGCGGGCTCTAGAATGCATAGCCGAATTTAAATGTCAAAAAGCACCCCTCCTGGATGAGTCCAGGAGGGGGCTTTCATAAACAAGGTGTTAGCGGCCGACGGCGGCGCGCTTTGATGTAGACACGCGGCCTTGTGCTGCTTGTGGCTGCAGGTGCTTACGACGGGCGGCGCGGTTCAGGGTTTCTGCCTCTGCGAGTGTAGGGGCTTTATCTTTTCCTGACGCTCTGCCTGACTGCTTGCTTGCGCCTCTTCTGTCATCTCTGGGTCTGTCGGAAGAGGAGCGCTCTTCTGGCAAGGAGAAGCTTCTGGGCTGTCGTGGGGCTGCGTCTCTGCTCGCACCGCCTGCTGACTGTCGCCTATTGGCGGAACCTGATGCTTGATAGCTATCTTGTTCGGATCGTGTGCGACGGTCGCGGCGTACGGGCCTCTGCTCGCGCTCCTGGATTACTGGAACCTCGGGTAGCGAGAATGAGCGTGAATCAGCACTTTCGGTAGCATGGTTATCTCGCTCATAGCTTACACGCTCGTAGCTTGTTCGCCCTGAGCGTGGACGTCGATCGCGCCCCTGGGACGAGAACTGCTGGCTCCCACGCCGTGGACGTCGATCGTCATACTGCTCGCGTTCCTCGACCACTGGAATCTCTGGCTCCGGTCTGGCAAAAGGGATGGCAGCTACATCGCCGTCCGCGATGATGAGGCGCTGCAATGAGACTGCCTGTCCTAGAGTGCGCGACATTCGACGCCACTTGAACATATCGGCGGGAGAGAGCAGGGTAATAGCTTTGCCCTGGCGTCCCATACGGCCGGTACGACCGATGCGGTGTGTGAAGAGCTCGCTCGACTCCGGCAACTCGTAGTTGATAACCTGATGAATGCCCTTGATGTCCAGACCGCGTGCGGCTACGTTGGTAGCCAGCAGCGTCTGCACTCGTCCAGTGCGGAACGAGTTAAGAACTTCGTCGCGTGCGCGCTGGCTCTTGTCGCCGTGAAGGGTGCCGACCGTGAAGCCGAGGTTGCTAAGCTGCTTGCCCAGCTTCTCGACGCCGAACTTGGTCTTGCCAAAGATGAGGCTGCTCTCGCCCTCAGCCTCGTTCAGCAGAGTGCAAAGTGCGGCCATCTTTCGATCATTAGGAATCTGATATGCAATTTGCTCAATCGTGCTCTGCTCGCCTCCGGCGCGTGTGATAGAAATCTTCACTGGATCTTTCAGGAATCTCTCCTGTAGCTTTATGATCCATTCCGGCATCGTTGCGGAGAAGAGGGCCATCTGCCGCGTGTCGGGCGTGGTGGTCAGAATTTCTTCGATGGCGGGCGCGAAGCCGATGTCCAGCATCTCGTCTGCCTCGTCCAGCACGCAGATGCGTAACTGGTTCAGGACGAGCGTGCCGCGCTCAAGGTGGTCCTGTATACGTCCAGGGGTGCCGACAACGATTTGTGCTCCGTAACGTAGGGCTGAAACTTGAGGGCCATAAGACCGCCCTCCGACGAGGAGTGCCGTCGAAAGTCGCTTGCTCATAGCCAGTCTGCTCAGTACTGTGTTGACCTGTGTTGCCAGTTCACGTGTTGGGAGGAGTACCAGCGCCTGTACGAAGCGCTTGTCCTTTGCCAAACGTTCGATCAGAGGAATGCCATAGGCGAGCGTCTTGCCCGAACCTGTAGCTGATTGTCCGATCAGGTCTCTACCGGCCAGCAGGGCCGGAATTGCCTCTGCCTGAATAGGCGTTGGCTCGGTAATATCCATACTTGTCAGCGCCGCGCGTGTTGCGGGCTGTAAAGAAAAGTCGTTAAAAGAAGGCATGCAAAAAAATCCTTTCGGCCAGTGCGCCATTTCTGGGCGCAATACGCTCCCGTCCCGGACAGTATGATGCTTTATTAATAGCAACTGTATTGATCGGGAGTACCAGGAGCAGGCCGTAGGATGTAGAATACGTACGGGAGCAATGCTGCTAGCTGATATAAAGTACGAACATGTATTGCAGGAAGATAATAATCTATAGAGGATTGCTCAGAGCTCTTTAGCGTCTTTACAGAGGAACAGGATAGGGTTTATTAAGAATCTGTTCCACGCCTTGCAAACATTCATAACTCCTGCATTATACCTCCTTTGCAACCAATCGTCAAGCCCATCTTAGTGGAGAATGAGAACAGCATGCACGACTTGAAAAGTGAGTTCCTATGACTCCCGCGTAGCGACAAACCCTTGCGGTTGTCGTGGTACACCCCTGGAAAAATGTGCTATCATCCACCAACGACAACCGCAAGGGTTTGTCGCTACGCGGGGGAAATTTGATGTGAATTGGTTTGATAAAATAAGAGAAAGTTCAAAGTAAAGGAAATAGTTGTATGCTACGACGTATTCTCGCCAGCAGCCGCTACCTGGTTGTTATTGCCGTGATTGGATCATTCCTGGCTGCGCTTGTTGTGTTAGTTTATGGTGGTCTGACAGTACTCAGTATTGGACTTGATGCATTTAGCCATGGAGCATTTAACGTAAATGGAGCCAAGCATCTCTCGGTAGAGTTCATCGAAGTAATTGACCTTTTGCTGCTCGGCACCGTCCTCTATATCATTGCGCTTGGCCTCTATGAACTGTTCATTGACGAAACGCTGCCTACGCCATCCTGGCTCGTGATCACAAGCCTTGATGATCTCAAAGTAAAGCTGACCGGCATTATCATCGTCCTGCTGGCCGTCACCTTCCTGGCTGAAGTTGTGAATTGGGACGGCAGCTCAAACATTCTCTACCTGGGCGTCGCCGTTGGCCTCGTGCTGTTCGCGCTTGGCTATATTCTCAATCGAAGCGCGCTGACAAATCATGCAACGTCTTTTGATGAGACTCGTATGGAGCAAGCAGTAAAGCACGAGGCGGAAGAGTAACAAAAGATCATCGTCCAGTTTGCTCCACGCTCATAAATGCAGCACTAGCATGACGCGTCACAAGCCCGACCGTCTCGGCGCGTGTCAGTAGGGCATGTGTGAAGATCTGTGGACCATCGAGGTAGATGCTTAGCTGATTGCTCTGGCACTCAAGGCGCAAGGTATGCCAGCTCTGCGGGTTAAAGGCGGCAGGGAGGTCCAGGACGATATTGGTGCCGGGCAGGTCGTTGGTAAGTTCTACGATGAGCTTCCACTGGTCCGAGTGTTGCGAGAGCAAGATAAAGGTTTGTTCCGCCCTGCTATGCCAGAGAACACAGCCCAATCCTGCCTCTTCATGCTCAGCGCTCTGTTGTAGCCGCAAGGTACAACTAAATTCGTGCTGCTTATAGGAAGAGCCTTTGAGCAAGATATGCGTTCCCAGCTCCGAACTGGTTTGCTCCAGCATGCCATCTCGAACGCGCCAGTCTGCTAATGTATCCTTCTCAGCAGAAACTTCGGCCTGCTCGCCTCTACCAACCCTCCATCCTAATAGAGTAGGAGTATGATTATTATTCAGAAACTCGTCGCGGTAATGATCCGTCAGGCTAATGGCGCTGAATGCTGCCTGACAAGACTCAGTGAGCAATGAGAATGAGGCGATAGAATCTTCCAGCAGTACTTCGAGCAGAGAGAGACCGTCAAACTGAAGAACGAGGACCGAACCGGAGCAGGAAAGGATCAGTTGATGCCATGCTTGCATGTGAGTTCCTTCTGGTAAGGCCAGTGTGTGAAGCGGCTCATCATGGGAATTGGCAGACCCCACACGTAAGTGTGCGTCAGAGGTCAGCAAAACATCTACAGAGTTTTGATGCGTATTATGAAGCCTTATACCGTAGGCACCATTTCTAGTGCGAAGGCGTAGATTTACCTCTAGTAGCCAGTTCGTCTCCAAATTTTCTTGTCTGGATAGAATTGCTTGCGCCAACGAAGGATCATTTTGTACTACCGCCTGGTTAGCAATCTGCCAGTCGCCGCCTTCTGGCTGCCAGAGCGATGAGAGATTGGCATCTTCAAAGAGTTCGCGTATACGTGGTAGCGTGGGAGCGGGCTGAGGTGTATGTGTCGGGGCTGGTGTCCAGAGGGCAGCGCCGTGCCAGAAGAGGCGATCGAGGCAGGGACGCCGCTCAAGCATGTCATTCTCAAATGCGTGGTAGGCCAGATACTGCTCGACGTTGTTTGGTCCCAGGACCAGCGAGTTGTGGCCGGGGCTGATGAGATGTTGGGCGTCGCCGTGAATAAGAAAAGGATCTCCCTCCGTCCCCTCCCAATCCTGCCACGAAGTATCGCGCATGCCATCCGGACCCATTGGCCGATCGGAGACCGCGTAACTCACAGCATAATTCTCGCCATAGTAGCGGCCACCTGAGAACATTTCGTAGTACCGCTTCCGGTGGCGTACAACGGTCGGTCCCTCCACCGTATACCAGTCCACGCCGCCCTTCTCCTGCCGCTGCGCCTCAAAGAGCTGCCAGGGAGCACTCGGAGCTGTCACACGAGTAATGTCGCCTTGCAATGTGAAGGGATCAAGCAGGCGGGCAACAGCATTGCCGCTGCCCGTAAAGCTCGTAATAGGATCGTTCCAATAATCGATGGTTATATAGAGATACCATTGACCATCTTGATCGCGGAAGACGTGTGGATCGATGGCCCAGGGCAGATACGCGGCCGTAAGATCATGCCCACTATCGGTGAAGGGACCTGTGGGAGAATCGGCAACAGCTACCCGAATGCCGCCCTTAAACTCTTCTGTGTGAACGGCATAATAGAGGAAGAATTGACCGTTGTACACGGTTACCTCCGGTGCCCAATAGGAATGGTAGGGTGCACCAAACGCGGGGAGGGCTTTTCCGGCATCATTCCAGTGAACGAGATCGCTGCTGGTCAGAATAGGGAAGACCGGCGAGTGCTTGGATGGATGCGCCTCTGTTTCGGTTGCGTAGGCGTAGTAGCGTCCATGAAATTTCAGTACAAAGGGATCGGGAAACGCTTTTGGCCAGAAAGGGTTGTGAAGCATCAGCTGCGTATCCATTCAAGATCTCCTAAATAATATAAAGGTTGTCGTGCTGGCTCGTTTGGAAGCGAATCAACACGACAACCACGAGGGATTGTCGCTACGCGGGCCTATGAGGCGAGCGGAGGACTCCAAACCGCTTGATCGCGGTGACACACGAGGCGTTGTTGCGATGTGGCTTAGATGTGTGGCACTGGTTGAGGATCGGTGGTTGGCTGTATATGTGGCTTATCGTCCTGCCATGTCACGCGATCGAGACACATCACGCGGTTGCTGCCCTGCACTCCGTCGGGCGACACATCCCATTTATGATACGCCATCCACGTCTCGTTGCCAACCTGAAGTAGTGATTCTCCGCCTGGACCAATGATGAGCGGCTTTTTTGTCATCCGGCTGGCGAGAATGGGATTTTCGGCGGCTTGCTGACATGGTCCCGTAGGCGTCTGGCAGCTTGCATAGCCAACGGAGTAGGCATCGCCCGCATAGTTGTTGGCTGAGAAGAACAGATAATACTTCCCATTATGCTTGAACATATCGGGTGCCTCTGTAACTTTCCCCTCCCAGGGCTGATCGTTATGCATCAGTTGAGTCGGCTTGCCCTGCACATGCAACCCATCAGATGAGAGCGCTTGTGAGTAGAGATATGTTGGCTGTGAGCAGCAATTGCCATCGTTTTTAAAGTAGAGATAGAGTTTACCGTTGTCGCTGAAGGGGCGCGGATCGATCGTCCCGCCCTGATCCGACTGGCAGACGAGTGCGTGATCGTTTGGATCTTTGAACTTGCCTGTTGGCTTATCGCTGGTCGCCACTCCGACGCATTGTTTGTCTGATTGCTGATCGCGGGCGGTGAAATACAAAACGTAGGTGTTCCCGATCTGGATAGCCTGCGCGGCCCAGACGAAAGAGCCACCTGGCTGCGCCCACGCTGGAAATGTAGGCATCGCATCGGGGAGCTGATCCCAATGGACAAGATCGCTGGATTGAGCAACCTGCACGTTTTTGCCACTCGCATTCGTTGCGTAGGCGTAATACATGTTGCCAGCGTGCAAGAGCCGGGGATCTGGGAAGTCGCTATTGATGACTGGATTCTGGAAGGTGTTGGATGCAGCTTTGGGAGCGGCGGGCGCGCTTTGTTGACCACAGCCAGCGAGTAGGATCAAAACGAAGGGTAGAAGAACCTGGAGGAGGCTTGCCCCCACCAGGTTTTTTTGCGCAGAAGCGATCTCTTTACTTTGAAACAGAGGTTGCATCTTATATCACCCCTTGAGTCCAGTGCTAGCGACACTTTGCACGATGAAGCGCTGCAAGGCTATATAGATGATCAGTACAGGGATTGCTACAACCACAGCACCCGCCATCATCAGCCCATACTCAGAAGTATACGCCCCCTGTAGCGTGCGCAGTCCCAGAGGAAGCGTCTGTAGATTTGTGCTCTGGAGAATCAGGAGCGGCCACAGGAAGTCGTTCCAGCTCGCCAGGAAGGTGATTACTGCCAGTGTGGCCAGGGCGGGTCTTGCCAGTGGGAGCACTACGCGGAAAAACGTCTGAAACGAGTTCGCACCATCGATAAGCGCAGCCTCTTCCAACTCGCGCGGCACAGACTCAAAGAACTGGCGCAGGAAGAAGACGCCAAAGATCCCCGCGAGATACGGCAAGATAACTCCTGCATAATTATTGAGGAGCTGTAGATTGAAGATGGTCACAAAGTTTGGAATAAGAAACATCAACCCCGGCATAAACAACGTTGCCAGCATTATACCATAGATGAACTTACGACCAGGAAACTCCATGCGCGCATACGCGTAGGCCGCCAGCGCATCGATAGCAAGCGTACACACGGTCGTGACAAGGGCGATACCAATACTATTGACAAACCATGTCAACATCGGTGTACTGGGATCATTGAGGAGATCGGTATAGTTCTTCCAGGTAAAGCGTTTTGGAATCCAGTAGATCTGGTCCAGGAACAACTGAGATTTGGGCTTGAAGGACGTTGAGAGCATCCAGGCGAGCGGGATGAGAATGATGAGCGCGATAAACACCAGAAGAACGTAGATGCCGATGTGTTCAACGATCTTGATCGTCTGCCGTCTCCGAACAGCCGTTTCAGCCTGATTCGCGCTCAGGTCGCGGGCTTGAGTATTGACAGTGGTAGCCATACGCCGACTCCTTTCGTTAATCGCGGTTTCTAAAGATTCTAAAGTTGAGATACGAGAGAAGAATCATGATTGCCGCAACGATAAAGGACATCGCCGAGGCCGTCCCCATGAAGTGCCGCTCAAAGGCATCGCGATAGATACGCAGCATGATTGGCTCAGTCGCGCCACCACCGTTTGGCAGCGTAGGATTGCCATTGGTCATGATAAACGCCTGACCAAACAGATTGAAGGAGGCGATAATCGAGAGCGTAATGATAAGGACCATAACTGGCCTGAGCAGCGGCAGTGTGACCTGGAAGAACCTCTGCCAACTATTTGCACCATCCACCGAGGCAGCCTCATGCAATTGGTCGGGTATATCCTGAAGGGCAGCGAGAATGATAATCATATTGAAACCCATCGTCCACCAGATGGTTGCAACCACGATGGCGACCCAGGCCCAGGGCAACGTCGAAAGCCAGTCGGGCGTTGGAAGATGGAGCGCGGCAAGATAGTAGTTGAGGAGGCCACCCGCACTCTGGAAGATCCAGAACCAGAGCAATCCGACTACCGCGACTGAGAGAACCCAGGGCGCAAAGTAGATGGCGCGAAACGCATTACGACCAGGAATTTTCAGGTTCAGCAGCACGGCCAGACCCAGCGGAATGATAACCAGCAGTGGCACACTGTAGAATACAAACTGAATCGTATTCCAGAGTGCATTCCAAAATTCTTGAAATTCGACTGTACCGGGAGTAAAGATATGGATATAGTTTTGCAGTCCCACAAATACGTTGTTCGTTTGTAAGTAGTCATACTGGAACAGGCTAATATAGAGTCCACTAAAGAATGGATACGCGGCAAAGAGTGCGAAAAAGATCAAATGCGGCAAGATAAACAGATAAGGCGCAAAATTAATGCGGCGTTTCCTGCTCTTGCTCGCCCCGTCCAAAGGCACCGCTCGCTGCTGTATGGTTGTTGCCATGAGCATCCCCTTTCAAACCAGGATAATCGATGAACAGCTCTGTTAAAAATCAACTACCTCGCGTAGCGACAGAGGCTTGTTTCTGTCGTCTGGAGCTAGCCCATCCACGACAACCGCGAGGGATTGTCGCTACGCGGAGTGATTAAGGTTTGACAAGGCGTTAGGAATTAGTGGGTGCACTTCCATATTTCTGTTTGTTCTGAGCCAGAATTTGATCTGAACGATTTGCAGCGTTATCAAGCGCCTTCTTGATATCCGTCGTTGTGCCCGACATTACAGCTCCAATGCCATCTGACAATGGTGTAAAGGCATCAGAGATACCAGGAGTCGCTGGTGGGAAGACAGGATTTTCGACAGAGGCGGCCAATACGTTTTGAGGACTGAGCGACTTAATATCCGAGCCAGTGCGAACCTTCGTGTATGAAAGAGGAGAAGCGTCAACGTGTGCTGGCGGCGGTAGAAGAATTGCACTATCAGCCGAATCTGCCCGCACGCTTTCTACGAAAGGGACGTGTGGATGTTATCGCCCTCGCCATCCCCGATCTTAGTAATTCATATTTCTCCGATATTGGTGAAGCCGTCATTGATGCTGCATCCGCATCGTCGTATACCGTCTTGATTGATCACACAAGAGGAGAGCGTACAAACGAGTCGCTTGTGATTCACGGTCTACGTCCTCATCTCATCGACGGCGTTATTCTGAGTCCCGCCGCCCTTGAACTAGAAGACTTTCAGACGCTGCCGGTGAACATTCCACTCGTGCTTTTGGGTGAGCGCTTTTTAGATATGCCCGACGTGCCCTATGACCATATCGGCATCGACAACGTGGCTGCGGCGCGTGTTGCAACGAGCCATCTCATTGAGATGGGCAGACGACGTATAGCGGCAATTGGCGCGCACGAGGTGCTGCCGGGCGAGATCTCACATCTGCGTCTGCGTGGGTATACTGAAGCCCTGGCCTCCGCCCACCTTCCTTTTGATCCGCAACTGGTTGTGCAGGCCAGATCCTATCATAGGGCGGATGGAGAGGGAGCGGCATGCCAGTTATTGAAACTAGAGCAGCTCCCAGACGCCATTTTCTGCTTTAACGACCTGCTCGCACTTGGCGTCTTGCGCGCGTTGCATGAAGCCGGTCTCCGCGTCCCCGAAGATGTCGCAGTCGTTGGCTTCGACGACATCGAGGATGGCCGCTACTCAATTCCCTCCCTCACCACCATCAGACCAGACAAAAAGCGCATCGGCGAACTGGCCGTAGCATTTCTGCTCAAACGCATTGATAGCACCTGCACCGATCCGGCTGAGCGCGTCGATGTTCCATTCCAACTTATCGTGCGCGAAAGTACGTCGGGTCGCGACAAAGCTTCTGAGTTCTAGCCAGATCTTCCGCCCCGCCTCTTCCTGCATTATAATGCTAATACGATAGAGAAATATTTCAAGTAAAGAAGGATATATAATGGCGAATAAAGTATGTACGATTGTGGGTGCTGGTCCAGGTTTGAGTCTAGCGGTTGCCCGGCGTTTTGCACGTGAGGGTTATTCTATTTCTTTACTTGCTCGACGAGTTGAGGCGTTGGATGATTATGCGGCGCAGTTACGTCAGGCGGGGGCGACGGTGGCGGGTTTTGCGGCTAACGTGGCGGATGATGAATCGTTGAAGATGGCATTGGCTAGCAGTAAGAGCCAGTTGGGGGCGACGGATGTGCTGGTCTATAATGCGGCGGTCATGCAGCCTTGCGAGCCTTCTGTACTCAGTTCAGCGACATTGTTGAACGATTTCAAGGTGAATGTCGCTGGCGCTTTACTGGCTGCTCAGGATGTTCTGTCGGATATGCGGGCGGCCAAAAGTGGAACGATTCTCTTTACCGGCGGTGGACTGGCTTTCCATCCTTCCGCCGAGTATACTTCGCTTACTATCGGGAAAGTGGCGGTGCGCAGTCTAGCATATTGTCTGGGAGAAGAACTGGAGCCAGAAGGGATTCATGTTGCCACTGTGACGATTGCTGGCACTATCAAAGCTGGAGATCCTCGCTTCGATCCCGATCTGGTTGCGGAAAACTACTGGCAGCTCCATATTCAGCCGCGAGACCAGTGGCAGCGAGAAATCGTCTACTAATCAGGGTTTCAAGGTTCAGTGCTAAAGCCTTTCCATATCCTCCAAGAAAGATATGGAAAGGCACAACATAATGATTTTTGGCTTCTGAATTCGGTCGGATATACGTCGTGCTGAAGCGCGGATTCGCTCGCTAAAGCGGCGGGCTCTCAGGGACGTGGTGCGGACATTTTACTTGCCTGCCTTGATGCGTGCTAGAATGGCGAAGATTCCTCCTATGACAGGCCGCGCTTGAAAGCCTGATTGAGTTGCGTTGGTTGTGTCGTACCAATCAGTGAAGGGAACACGTTGTGGCGTTGTATTCGCGAACTGGTAGAGCGCGTCTACAATGTACTGACGTAATGCTGTATCGTCTGTAGATGCTGCGGTCCACATCTCCCAGTCGGCTTTGGTATAGGCATGGCGGTTGTCGAGTGGGATGCCATACATATTCTCTTTTCCTTTATACCACGCCGCTTCCTCTTGTAATACCGCCGCAGGAATGAGTTGAAGCCCAAGCAACTGATCGGGGAAGGCATTGTATTTGAGGCTCCAGGTACCATCTTGGTCGTATGCTAACTTGAGATGTTGATTTGATGAGTCCTGCGATTTCGTCACCCACTGACCGCTATAATCGCTGGCCTTTCCTTGATAATAGGAAACGTCTGCTGATTTACCCACGAAGCCCGCAATTTGTCCCATCGCGCCGACAGCGAGAATGCCTTTGAGGGCCAGGTTTGAGCTGTGTGCGATAAAACCAGTAAAGTCATCAGTCTGGTTCTGGTTGGCGGGATCAAGGGTATTGTCAACAAGGTAGTCGCCCCACTTTTTGAGGATGGTATAGTGCGCGTTGGCATAGTCCGAGGCGTCACCTGCCGTGGCTGTATGCAGGTAGGCAGAGGTCATCAGTAACATATTCGCCGATTCTTCGATAGGCATATCCTCCTCATTGCCGTCATTGTGCCCGGTGGCATTGGGATAGTGTGAGCCGAGATCGTGAACGGCGAAGTCCTTGGGCCAGCCTCCGGTCTCACAATACGCGAAAATCGGATCGAGCAGCAGGCGGACTAAGGACGGGTTGGTGTAGAGAAAGACAGGAATCGAAGGATAGACCACGTCAACTGTGGAGACGTTTCCATCGCTGCTGATCTCTTTAAGGAAGAGCCAGGGTTTGCTATTGGTGCCCACGAGCTCCACACCTCCAAACGCCTGCCTTAGCGCTAGCGCGCATAGTGCTGCGTAGTGTGCTCCACCCGCGTTCGTTGCATCGGTAGAGATAGTGCCATCTAGGGTATTAGCGCGATCTAGAGCCGCCGAGGCATCATCATAGAACTCGCCCAGCATCGCTTGCCAACTTGCCCAATAGGAGGTCCAGAGCGAGGAAACGTTGGTGCCTAAATAGCTAACGGCTGGCTCACGTACGTGTCCGATGGCAAAGGTCTGAGTTGCACTGGCCTGATTATTGACGGTGCCCAGGTCTACATTGAAGGCAAACACAGGCCACTGGTCGTTGATGGCACGCGGCATATTCGTGTCCATCGTGTTATTTAATTTGCCCTGCGTCACCGCCAGTGAACGTACAGCAGCATCGGGACCGCTTTGAGTTGTCAGGTTGTTCTGTGAACTTGTAGCCCAAATTGCCGTACCCCACGATGGATAATCGTTTGTTTCTGCCAGGACAGTTGGGGCAGAGGGAGTCACTGAAAATGCGGTCACGTTGCCTCCAGAATGAGAGACCTGCTCGCTATTCCATTTAACGGGTGTGGTATTGGTGCCGTGTGCCCACTCTGCGGAGATATCGAAGTACAGGTTTACTGCGTGATCCTTGCCATCGTTGCTCTGCACCTGCGCGAAAATATAACCAAACGGTACAGATTGTTTTTTCAGATCATTGGCTTCAATAGGCGACAAAAAGTTCAGAGTAAGCGTCACACCGGCATCCTGGAAGGTATAGCGCGACTGCGTAGATGTAACCTCTAACTTTGTTTGAGTCATCGGCTTCGTCGTCCCAATGTTCTGTGGACTGCCCAGGAAGACATACGAGGTGCCGTCGACCCGCGCCATACCTGTGATTGCTCTGACGCCGCCTTGCCAGAAAGTAGACCATGTACCAGGAAGAGTATCGCTTGTCTGCCACGTACTCACGTAAGGGCTGCGTACAATCAGTGGTACTGCCGGCGGTCGTATGGGCGTGATGGCTGGTGTGTCGCTGAACATCCGCTTCTCGGCGAATGCCGTTCCTTGCGGAAAGAGCAACGTTTCGATTGCACTCGCCGAAAGACCGAGTGCACCAGCGAGCTTCAAAAGTTCACGTCGTCCAATTTTTCCCGTCATGGGAAGAGGCGATACCGGTTGCTGTTCTTGCATCATTGCTTTCCTTTTCTAGATTAAAGACAACCAAACTACATGTAGATAGTACAACCATACGACGAATATTTTACGAGCAGCTTTTCAACAAAATTATTCCGTCGACCGTATCAGTTAAAGCCTGTATCTCATTCTCTCAAGATATATACTTTCGTAAAAAGGGGCGCATGCTCGATAGATAGAAGGGCATGAGTGGGGCGCTAGAACTGGAATGTCTAGCAAAATGACTGACGGGCCAAAAAGTTACTGCTTCCATTGTATATCTCTCCTTGCTGAGCAATTCGCTTGCTCAATGAAATCTGCCATAGATATGTGCAAGATAGAGGAATAGGACGATAAACACGACTGCGTTTATTTCGTAAACTTCCTAATCGATATGGTATTATCTAGCATAAATCATAATTTTATGCATGTCAAATGTCCCTTCTAAAGGTACCACCAATAAGTAATCCTCTTTCCTTCGGAGTCATGAGAAGGAAAGAGGATTGTTATCCTTTATATGCCAAGTACTACAAAACAGGCCATCTTGGCTTGATGTCGATGCCAGCTCGGTTGTAGACTTGACCAGCGTGCAGGCGGGCTTGATTTTTGACCTCTTCCTCGTTCATGCTGAGCAGGCTACCGCCCTGGACGAGGACGCGGCCATCAACCATCACCGTATCGACCTCACCGCCGGTGGCAGCGTAGACGAGGCTGGAGACCGGATTGGGCGATGGAGTCGTGTGTAGGCGGTCGAGATCGAGGACGACGAGATCGGCCTTCTTACCGACTTCGAGCGAGCCGATCTCGTGTGCCAGCCCTAGCGCCTGGGCTCCGTTGATCGTGGCCATCTCTAAGACGGTCTCGGCGGGGACAATAGTGGGATCGAGCGAGACGGCCTTGTGGAGGATGGCGGCGAGCTTCATTTCGCGGATCATGTCGTAGTCGTTGTTGCTAGGGCCACCATCGCAGCCCAGAGCGACATTGACGCCGCGTTGTAGCATCTGTGGCACTTTGCAGACACCCGAAGCCAGCTTGCTATTCGAGGATGGATTGTGCGAGACGTTGGTCGCGGTCTCGGCCAGCTTGTTGATATCCGCGTCGTTGAGCCAGACCATGTGGACCAGGACGGTTTTGGCACCGAGCAGACCCACGCTCTCAGCATAGAGGACGGGCGAGAGGCCAAATTTCTCGTTGAGGTAGGTCTTGTCGGCCTCGACCTCGGCCAGGTGCATGGTGATGCCCATATCATATTTGTGGGCATAGTCGCTCATCTCGCGGTAGAGCTCGGAGGTCACGCCGCCGGGTGTGCGCGGGCCAAACCAGACGTGGATGCGGCCGCGTGCCCCACCTTCCCACTTGCTGTGCATGTCGATCACGCCCATCAAGCTGGTCTCGCGGCTCTCGATCAGGCCGGGATGCATCGAATTTTCTTGCGTGGCATAGGTTCCGATATCCATCACAATGCCAGCCAGGCAGGCACGGATGCCGCTCTCCTCGACCGCCTGGGCAATGCCGTCGAAGCCGTAGCGGTGGGCGAGCATCGATTCCAGAAAGGTCGTGGTCCCTGATTTGAGCATCTCGGCGATACACAGGCGTGCACTGGTATAGCCATCATCGATAGTATAGTTACCTTGCAGAACCCAGACGCGCTGAGTAAGCCACTGGATTAACGACATATCGTCTGCGCAGCCACGAATCATTGCTTGCGCAAGATGAACGTGTGTATCGATCAGACCGGGGATGATGAGCTTGCCGCCTACATCCGTAGTCTCTTGATCTGGATAGCGCTCTTTCAGCTCCTGTGCCTTGCCGATGGCGACGATGCGGTCATCGATCGTAGCAATTGCTCCATCGGTGATAATCTCGCGGCGCGCGTTCATTGTGATAATGGTTGCGTTTGTAAATAACATACTAATCCCTTACCCTCTCATAAATATCTCTGCGGGCTGCCTGGATAACTCGTTTCTTAACTGAAGAAATAAGGACCTGGCTACTTCTAGTATACGCATTTTTGTTCTCAGGATACACGTCTGTTTAGGTAGCGGTGGCGTAGCAAGTATGTCTAGCTGGTCAATTTGCATAGGAAGGCGCTTTTGTTGAGGTGAGGATTGGAGAGGGTATGCAGCGCTGAAGCGTGGATGTGGCCGATCGAATTAGTACACTTCCTCACGATATAGCTGAAATTGTTTAAAAATGGTGTAGAAGAGGCTATACATGAAAAGTAGATATGTGTATAGTGTAGACTTGACAGTTGAGAATTACCTGGATATACTATCCACATTAGAAAAATTGCTTCATCAATAAAAAGCATGCCACAGCTTCTGTATATGTTGTGAGACCAAGCCAGTGCAGGCTTGCTAGATCAGAAGCTTTTTCACCGCTCTATTCGCTTTTGTCGTCGGTGCCGTCCATTTTGCTTGGATAGAAGGAAGGATGTATGGCGACAGGACCTCTAACGCTGCAAGAGATCAATGCGTTTGACCTGGATACGTTTGCCGAGAGGCTTGGGCCGCTGTTTGAGGGTCCACCCTGGGTTGTGATCGAGGCATGGCGCGATCACCCCTTTGTCTCTATAGATCATTTGTACAGTGCGCTGTGCGCGGTGATGTATAAAGCGCCGCGTGAGCAGCAGATTATGCTGCTGCAAGCACATCCCGATCTTGTGGGACGCGCCGCCCTCGCCGGTACGCTCTCATCGGCCTCGACGGGTGAGCAGGCCGCCGCTGGCCTCGATCAGCTCTCGCCGGAGGAGATAGCGACCTTCACGCGCTATAATCAAGAGTATCGCGAACGCTTCGGCTTTCCCTTTGTGATCTGCGCGCGCGAGAATAAGAAAGAGAGCATCCTGGCAGGCTTCGAGACTCGGTTGCACAATTCACGTGAGCAGGAGATCGAGACGGCGCTGGACGAGGTAGCGAAGATCTGCTGGCTCCGCTTACGCGATCTGGTGGATGTACCTGAGCCTGGACGATAGGAATCACTGCATCCAATATTTCATGGGGAGACGAATGCTATGAGTGCTGAACCTTCTTTGACTATCAGCTATGGCAAACTGCGCGTTCCGGTCTATCGTGTCTATGCGAGTCCATTAACTGGAGTAGCGGCCATTCCTGAATCGCAGTTTACGGGCCGCGAGAACATCTTATTTGCCTATGAGGTGGATGTAGAGGTGCTGGGCGACAATTTTCTGCCAGCGTATACGCATGGGGATAATTCGAACGTAGTGGCGACCGATAGTATGAAGAATTTTGTGCTGCGTCAGGCACTGGACTTTGAGGGTTCGACGTTAGAAGAGTACCTGAATATGTTGGGACGCAACTTCCTGACCACATATCCACAGATGCAGCGCTTACGCCTGGGCGGACGCGAGATTCCTTTTGTGGACGTGCCAGTGCCACAATCCAATGCATCCCATTTCGCGGCAAGCAACGTCTTATTCAGTCGTTCACATAGTGATTACACGACGGCAGCGCTGGAGTTTGAGCGGAAAGAGGATTCAGGCGACTCTGTGCTTACATCGCATACTTGTGGTCGCGTGAATATGGAACTGTTTAAGGTGACTGGCAGCGCCTTCTCGCGCTTTGTGCGTGACGAATACACAACGCTACAAGAGCGTTTTGATCGACCTCTCTTTATCTACCTCGATGTCTACTGGAAATATGCTGATTCTCAGGCATTGCTCTCGCCCGACCACGCCAGCTATGTGCCCGCCGAGCAGGTGCGCGATCTCATCCAGGTCGTCTTCTCCGAATTTGTCAGTGAATCGATTCAGCATCTGGTCCATGAGATGGGCAGGCGACTGCTGGCGCGCTTCCCACAATTGGCTGAAATCTCGTTTGAGGCTCAGAATAGGACGCGCGACCTCGTTGTTGCCTCCTCCAGCGAAGAGAGGATCAAGGTCTATAGCGATCCCTTCTCTGCATACGGTATCATTAAATTGGTTATGAACCGGAATAGCTAGTAAGAGGAAGGGAAAAGTATGGCTGGTCGCTTGACGACTCATGTGCTGGATACAATGCATGGCCGCCCGGCTGCTGGTGTTACTATTCAACTGTGGCGGCTGCATGCTTCTGATGAAGGGCGCGAGTTATTGAAGAGGGTGCGCACAAATGCGAATGGACGCACTGAAGAGCCATTGTTGATGAATACCGAGTTCGTCGTGGGCCGTTATGAGTTAGTTTTTGTCGTCGGTGCATATTTTGCCGCGCTCCAGGTTCCGGTCAGCGCGCCGCCATTTCTGGACGAGGTGCCCGTGCGTTTTGGTCTGGCAGATCCTGATGCGCACTATCATGTGCCGCTGCTTATTTCACCTTGGGCGTATAGTACATATCGTGGGAGTTGAATGATGATGTTCGATTTCTCTGCCCGCACCGTAATGGAGCGGTGTGACATCTTATCTCATATCAGCGAGGAGGCTGATTGTCTGACCCGGCGCTTCGCAACGCCTGCGATGCGCGAGGTCAATGAAGTGGTTGCAACGTGGATGCGCATAGCGGGGATGACGGTTCAAATTGATGCTATCGGCAATATCATCGGTCGCTACGAAGCTTCCGCGCCAGGGGCAAAAACGCTCTTGCTTGGATCTCATTTAGATACAGTGCGGGACGCTGGGAAGTATGACGGTCCACTCGGCGTGATGGTTGCGCTGGCATGCGTTGAGCGTTTGCACCAGCGCGGGGAGCGGCTACCGTTTGCCATTGAAGTGCTGGGCTTTGCGGATGAAGAAGGGGTGCGTTATCACACGGCGTATATTGGTAGCCGGGTGGTTGCGGGCATCTTTGATGTCTCAACATTAGAGCTGCGTGATGAGGATGGTATCTCGCTTGCGGATGCGATCCGTCAATTTGGTGGTAATCCTGATCCCGAGGTGCTGCGTACTCCTCGCTGGCAGCGGGAGAAACTGCTTGGCTACTGCGAGATACATATCGAGCAGGGTCCGGTTCTTGAGGAGCGTGACCTACCCGTTGGTTGGGTGCCGGCGATCTCGGGTCAGAATCGCTATGCACTAACCTTTGTTGGCAAGGCCGGTCACGCTGGCACGGTGCCGATGGAGTTGCGGCAAGACGCTCTGTGCGCTGCTTCCGAGTTTATTCTTGCAGTTGAATCGCTCGCCCGTACTACTTCTGGTCTAGTGGCAACGGTAGGCAAGATCGTGGTGCAATCGAGTGCTAGCAATGTCATACCTGGGCATGTTGTCATTAGTCTGGATGTACGACATAAGAGTGGTGCTGTGCTTGAGCAAGCGTGCAAAGAATTGCGTACGGAGGGCAATCAGATCAGTCAGAAGCGAGGCGTGACGCTCAACTGGCAAACGGTACAAACGGACCAGACGATCTATTGTGCTCCACACATGGCAAATCTGTTGGCGCAAGCAATTAAACAGGTTGGCTATCCTGCCTTTATACTACCCAGCGGTGCTGGTCACGATGGCGTCTCGCTCAGCGAAATCACTGATATCGCCATGCTCTTCGTGCGCTGTAAAGGCGGCATCAGCCATCATCCTGATGAAGCTGTAACCGTCGAAGATGTCGAGGTGGCGCTCAAGGTCATGGATCAATTCTTACAGGCGCTGAGAAGCGAGCTAGAAATGGGAGAAGCATGAGTCTCTACGATCTCATTATACGCAATGGCACACTGGTTACCGCAACGGATCTTCGGCAGGCAGATCTTGCTATTGCTGATGAGCGCATTGTTGCCATTGAGCCAGAAATTGCTGGGACGAGCCGAGAGGAGATTGATGCGCGTGGACTGCATGTCTTTCCGGGGGTGATCGACGCGCATGTGCATTTTAATGAGCCGGGGCGGACCGATTGGGAGGGCTTCAGTACGGGTTCGTGTGCTCTTGCAGCGGGCGGCACGACTGCCTTTTTTGATATGCCTCTTAACGCTCATCCGCCTACACTCGACGCGGAGAGCTTCAGGCTCAAGCATGAGGCGGCGTTGGCCTCATCGTATGTCGATTTCGCGCTCTGGGGTGGGCTGGTGCCTGAGAATCTGGATCGACTGGAAGAGCTGGCGCAGTGTGGTGTGATTGGTTTCAAGGCTTTTATGAGTAATAGCGGTATCGACGACTTTTCATCTGTGGATGACTACACGTTGTATGAAGGGATGCGCTGCATCGCCTCGTTCGGTGGGCTTGTCGCGGTCCACGCGGAGAATGATCAGATTACACATACTCTGGCACGGCTGGCCCTGACGCAAGATAAGACTGGCATACGCGACTATTTGCGTTCGCGACCTGTCGTGGCTGAATTGGAGGCAATTGAGCGGGCAATCCTGTTCGCTCAGGAGACGGGCTGTTCGCTGCATATTGTGCATGTTAGTACCAGCCGTGGTGTGCGCTTAGTGGCTGAGGCGCAGGCACGCGGCGTGGATGTAAGTTGTGAGACTTGCCCGCATTATCTCGTACTTACAGAAGAGGATGTCGAGGCGCTGGGGGCGGTGGCGAAGTGTGCGCCACCATTGCGGCCAAAAGTTGAGCAGAATGAGCTTTGGGCGCATATCTTCGCGGGTGTGCTGCCAATGGTCGCATCGGATCATTCGCCCGCCCCTGCCAGCATGAAGACCTCGACGAACTTTTTCAGCGTCTGGGGTGGTATCTCTGGCTGTCAGTCCCTGCTCTCGTTGTTGCTAACCGAAGGCTACGCTCAGCGAGACCTGGCGCTGCCTGTCATCACCTCGATTACTGCCGGATACGTGGCGCGGCGGTTCAAACTATTTCCGCGTAAGGGAGAACTGGCCGTCGGTGCCGATGCTGATATAACGCTGGTGGATTTACAGCGGAGCGTTCGGCTCGGCGCTGCTGATCTTCTGTACCGGCATCAGCACAGTCCCTATATTGGAAGGACGATGAGCGCGACGATTCTGCGTACGCTTGTGCGCGGTATGACCGTGTATCAGGATGGCTCGATTACTGCAAAACCTGCGGGCCACCTGCTCACGCCTCTTTCTTCATAGACAAACAAATGGAAAGCGAATAGCTATGTGGCAAACCTACAGACAACCGACAACGTTAGATGAGACGCTCAAACTGCTGAGCGAGTATGGAGGGCGGGCGCGGCTGGTGGCGGGCGGGACCGATGTATTGATCGAACTGCAGCGCGGCATCAAGCTAACTAATATGCTAATCGATGTCAGTGCTGTGCCCGATCTTAAGTACATCCGTCATTCAGACGGCTGGCTTTCGCTGGGCGCGCTCACCACGCATAACGACGTTGTGCGCTCGCCTGAGTGTAAGCAGTATGCTCTGCCGCTAGCTCAGGCTTGCTGGGAGGTTGGTGCGCCACAGATTCGCACGCGTGCTACCCTGGTTGGCAACGTCGTGACAGCCTCGCCGGCGAACGATACTATTTCACCTCTGATGGCGCTGGGTGCCGAACTGGTTCTGAGCAGTAGCGAGGGCGAGCGCATCGTCCCGCTCAGTGACTTCTATCTCGGTGTGCGCCGTACCGTCCTACAACCAACCGAACTGGTGCGCGAGATCCGCATTCCCGCACTCACTCCTGAGCAGCGTGGCCTCTTCCTCAAGCTTGGCCTGAGGCGTGCCCAGGCCATCTCTGTCATTAACGTCACACTCGTCCTGAGTTTTGCCGGCGAGACCATTCAATCCGCCAGCATTACTCTCGGCTCGCTCGCCCCCACCGTCATCCATGCTAGCACCGTCGAGAACTATCTACAAGGCAAATCTCTTACTCGTGCAGTCTGTGAAGAGGCAGGTCGCCTGGTAGAGCAAGACGCGCGTCCAATCAGCGATATTCGTGCTTCCGCTTCTTATAGACAAGAAACGCTGGGTGCGCTCGTCGCAAACGGTCTGCAACGCCTATCCACAGGTTCTACCGACTTCATGGGCCAATCTGCGGATATGCTTATGCAGCAGCCCATCTTGCTCGAAACGCCCTATGCACAATCGGACCCGGCAGACTCCGCCAGCGCTACAACGTTTACTGATACCATAGAGACGACGATTAATGGGCAACCGTATCAACTCGTTGCTGCACAGCAGAAGACACTGCTGAATGCTCTGCGCGAGAATGCCGGGCTGACAGGAGCGAAGGAGGGTTGCGCAGAAGGTGAGTGTGGTGCCTGCACTGTCTGGATCAATGGCAAGGCCGTCATGTCCTGCCTCGTCCCAGCTCCCCAGGCGCATAACGCCTCGATCACCACTATAGAGGGACTGGCCTCCAACGAGCACAGCAATAATGGTAACAGTGATAAAGGCGATGAAAAGCTTCATCCGTTGCAGCAAGCTTTCATTGATTGTGCCGCCGTGCAGTGTGGCTTCTGCATTCCAGGGATGTTAATGGCGGGTGCCAAGCTGTTAGACGAGAGGCCACATCCCACGACTGAGCAGGTCCAGGTCGCCCTCAGTGGTAATATCTGCCGCTGCACTGGTTATCGTAAGATCATTGATGCCGTACTAAGCGCAGGAGAAAAGTCATGAGCGAACTAATAGGTGCATCTTTACCTCGTCCCGATGCCCTGGGGAAGGTGACTGGAGCTACACGCTATCCTGCGGACCTGGTGCAGCCGGGCATGCTGCATTTACAGGTCGTGTTCGCCATGCATCCGCACGCGCGCATCCTCTCTATCGAAACCGGCGCGGCCCTGGAGCATCCCGGCGTGGTGGCTGTGCTGACGGCAAAGGATGTACCCTATAACGCCTTTGGCCTGATTGAGGCCGATCAGCCAGTATTGTGCGGCGACAAAGTGCGTTTTGAGGGTGATAAAGTTGCACTGGTGGCTGCGGAGAGCAAGCAAGCGGCGCTAGAGGGTGCGCGTCTGGTGGCTGTGAAGTATGAAGATCTGCCCGCTGTGACCGATCCACATGCAGCACTAGCCGAGGACGCTCCCCTGGTGCATGAGCATCTGCGAACCAATCAGCTCTTCCATTTTCCGCTCCGAAGGGGTGATGTGAATCGTGCTCTCGCCGAAGCTGACGTCGTGCTGGAGGATACTTTTACGACCACCTGGCAGGAACATGCATTTCTACAGCCAGAGGCCGGTATCGCATATATAGACGAGCAGGGACGCCTGGTGCTGGAGACCGCCGGCCAGTGGCTGCACGAGGACCGTCGCCAGATCGCTCAGATACTCAAGCTAGCTGAAGAGCAGGTCGTTGTGCGCTACGCTGCTATTGGCGGTGCCTTTGGTGGACGCGAAGATCTCTCGATGCAGCACGTACTCGCGCTCGGTGCCTGGGTACTCAAGCGTCCCGTCGCACTGGTCTGGAGCCGCGAGGAATCGATGATCGGGCATCACAAGCGCCATCCCGTCTCTATTCATTGCCGCTGGGGAGCACGCAAAGATGGCACGATCACTGCGCTGGAGGCCGAAGTCATCGCCGACGGAGGAGCCTATGCCTCGACCAGCGTCGAAGTGGTCAAAGATATCGCTCTTTTTACTAATGGTTGCTATGACATCCCCAATCTGGCGGTGGATGGCTATGCTATCTACACCAATAATATTCCTGCTGGTGCTTTTCGCGGCTTCGGAGCCCCCCAGGCTCAATTTTCTAGCGAGATCATGGTTACGCGTCTCGCGCACGAGTTAGAGCTCGATCCGCTCGATGTGCGGCGGCGCAATATCTACCGCGAGGGCAGTATCGAGCCAACCAACCGACCTCTGCCTGAGGGTGTGAGTGCCTTGCCTGTCCTTGAACGCTGCATAGAAGAGGCGGTGACGCGCTGGAGCTATGGGAATGCGAGCAAGCAGTCGGCGCACCTTGCTCCTCATTTGCGTCGTGGCATCGGTATTACCTGTGGCATCAAAAACGTTGGCTACTCTTTTGGCTTTCCGGAGCAGGCAACCGCCACCGTCGAGGTCTTTGGTGCGGCCGAACTGGAACGAGCTAATGTGCGGGTGGGCGCGGCCGACGTGGGACAGGGTTCGCATCTCGCGCTACGCCAGATTGCATCTGAGGCGTTAGGTCTACCGCTCGAAAAAGTTAACATGATCTGTACTGATAGCTCTGAAGCGCCCAACGCGGGCAGCGCTTCGGCCTCGCGGATGACCTTTATGGGCGGTAGGGCCGTACACGATGCGGCCAGGGCTGCGCGCGATAAGTGGAGCTTCACCGACGATGATAATGCGAAGGCGACCATTCAGTATCGTGCTCCGGCGACGACGGTGATTGATCCTGTCACTCATGTAGGCGTGCCCAACTACTGCTACGGTTATTCTGCGCAGGCTGTGCAGGTCGAGGTGAATCTGCTGACGGGCCAGGTGCAGGTGGTGGGCATCATCAGTGTTCACGATGTGGGCAAGGCGATCAATATGCAGCAGGTGACGGGACAGATCGAGGGTTGTCTGGCACAGGCGTTGGGCTACACGCTGATGGAAAACTTCCAGGCCAAAGACGGTCATATCCTGACCACTCATTTCAGCACCTATCTCCTGCCGACTGTGCTGGATATGCCGACTGAGATTGTGCCGATCGTGCTGGAACTGGCCGATCCAAACGGTCCCTATGGCGCACGCGGAGTTGCCGAGATGCCGCTGATACCTTTTGCACCGGCGGTTGCTAGCGCGATTCATGATGCTACGGGGGCCTGGCTAAACCGGTTGCCCTTGACGCCGGAGCGCGTGCTGACTGCCCTGCATCAGCGGGAGGTGAAGGATGAGGTTTCGCTGCTCAATGAAAAGAATGAAGGGATAAAAATGGCATGAACAAGCTGCGTATCGTTGTTGGCGGGCTGGAATTTGTTGCGCGTATGGAAGAGGAGGAGGCACCGAAGACATGCGCGGCCTTTCTCAAGCTTCTACCTTTCTCTAATAAGATTATTCAGGCACGCTGGAGTGGGGAGGCGGCATGGATTCCGCTCGGAGATTTTCAGGTCGGCGTGGGCTTCGAGAATCATACCAGCCATCCGGGTCCTGGGCAGATCTTGCTTTACTCTGGTGGATATAGCGAGACTGAAATACTCTTTCCCTATGGAAGTACTTCTTTCGCCAGTAAAATGGGGCCTCTGGCTGGCAATCATTTTCTTACTCTTATAGAGGGCACGGAAAATCTGCGCGAACTGGGTCGCCGCGTTATGTGGGAAGGTGCGCAGGACATTCTATTTACGATAGATGCTGCCTTATAATGCCGTGTAGCGTTAATAATGAATTGGAAAGGAGAAAGTAATATTAGTGGTATATTATCTTCTGAAAGATAATATGGAATCAGAGGCAAAAGTTGGTTGTCTTACTCCAAGTGAATTTATTGTACAAGAATATCCTAGATGCATTTAATTCGTCCATTTCAATCTTTTGAAGTTAGAAATATAGCGAGCTGGACGGTATGTTGCGTGGATGTCCTACTTTACCAAACTTTATCAAAATCTGACATCAGGAAAAGAGAGTGCTTTGGGGCAAGCCAGTCGGTAGAGCTCCCCATAAATGGGGTCTGTGCGCGATAAATCGGCACCTCTGCTTCGCAGAGAGTCACAGTGACGTTTGACAAAGTGATACAGTCTCTATGGAGGATTGAGAATGGCAAATGTAACATATGTTACGAATGATCAGGACAGAGTAATTCATCCTGTCGATCGGGTACTTCCGATCGGCCAACTGCTTATCTATGGTTTGCAACATGTGCTGGCGATGTATGCCGGTGCGGTTGCCGTTCCTCTCATCGTTGCCTCGGCTCTCAAGCTCAGCCAGGAGCAGCTTATCTACCTGATCAATGCCGATCTCTTTACCTGTGGAATCGCGACACTCATTCAGACGCTAGGTCTGGGCAGACTGCGTGTCGGCATCAAACTGCCAATTGTTCAGGGTTGTACCTTTGCCGCCGTCACGCCCATGATCTTGATAGGCAGCGCGCATGGCCTCACCGCCATCTATGGCTCAATCATCGTCGCGGGCTTGATTACAATACTACTCAGCCCGGTGTTCAGTCGTCTGATCAGGTTCTTTCCACCCGTCGTCACTGGCTCGGTCATTACCATTATCGGCATCTCCCTGCTGCCCGTTGCCGTCAACTGGGCTGGCGGTGGCAATCCAGCCGCGCCCGACTTTGGCAATGTCGAATATATCGTTGTTGCCTTTATCATCCTGGTCTTCGTCCTGCTTATCTACCGTTTCTTCAAAGGCTTTATAGGCAGCATCGCCATCCTACTTGGCCTCGTCGTTGGCACCCTTATCGCCATCCCGCTGGGGCTAACCAACTTTTCCGGTGTAGGACAGGCGGCCTGGATTGGCATCACCACGCCATTTCACTATGGCCTGCCGACCTTCGACCTGGCCTCCATCGTAAGTTTAACGATCGTTATGCTCGTCACAATGGTTGAGACGACTGGCGATATTATTGCCGTGGGTGAGATTGTCGATAAGCCGATTACGCGGCAGGGCCTGACGAGTGGGCTAATGGCTGATGGCCTATCGACGATCCTGGGTGGAATTTTGAATGCTTTCCCTTATACTGCTTATGCTCAGAATGTGGGCGTGGTTGGGCTAACGGGTGTGCGTAGTCGCTTCGTCGTTGCTACGGCGGGTGGCATCCTGATCATTCTGGGGCTGTTTCCTAAGCTGGCGGGTATTGTTGCCTCGATTCCTCAGCCTGTGCTGGGTGGGGCTGGCTTAGCCCTCTTCGGCATCGTCGCCGCCAGTGGCATTAAGACCTTATCCAAAGTCAGCTTCGAGGGCAACTACAACCTGCTGATTGTTGCTATCAGCGTAGGGATCGGCCTCATCTCGCTCGGCTCTCCCACCTTCTACCACAAATTTCCAGACTGGCTGCAAATCATTCTCAACAGCGGCATCTCGGCCGGTAGCATCACCGCCATCCTGCTCAATCTCTTTCTCAATGGTTCCACTCGGCCGGCAGTAGTCGGCACGCCCGAACCGGCTGAGCCGGAGGCTGACAGGGCGGAAGATATGCCTACGCGACTCGGCGTTGATATAGAGTAGTGTTTTTAGTCAGTCTGCTTATCTTAGAGCTTCACTTGGATTCAATTCGACCCAGTGGATTGGTACTCTCCATCAAAGCCGTGTGCGCTGCCGGCCAGCTGGAATTCTCAGGGTCGAGCGCATTGCGAAGGTAAGCCCACGTGAGCCGCTGGATCAGGGTGACTCGTTCGGAGTTCTCGTCCGTCGTTTCCGCGACGTTGTACCCGGGAATTCCGCCAAGCGAGTGTTCTGCCCCGAACAGAGTAAGGAGGCTCTTGCCGCCTGGACTCAAGAAGTACGGGTCAGTAAACCAGTCCGGCCCCCGAACGGACAGGGCGGACTGGTCTCGATCTCCCGCGATCACGAGGGTCGGCGTGGTCATGTGCGCGAAGCTCGGGTTCATAAACGGAAAGTGCTCGGCTGCGAACGGAGTCAGGTCAGCTCCGCCCTGGCCAGGCGTGGAAAGCAGCACACCCGCTTTGATCCGCGAGTCGTACATGTCCTCTTCCGTTCGGCCCTCGGGAGCGAGGACTCGCGCGCCCAGCAGCATGCTCGCCGTCTGGCCGCCCCAGGAGTGTCCGGCTGCAGCGATGCGGCTTTTATCGATGCGCCCACTGAGGCCGGGAACGGAAGCTTCAAGGAGATCAAGCTGGTCGAGGATGCGCTTCACGTCCTCGACTCGGAAACGCCAGATCAGTGGTGTACGGGGATCGTCAGGAGGAAGGCTCAGCGTCCTCGAGTCGAGATGGGTGGGTTGCATTACTACGAAGCCGTGAGCAGCCCAGAAGTCGACCAACGGTGCGTAGCCGTCCAACGACGAGCCAAAGCCGTGCGAGAAAACAATAATAGGCAATTCGCGCCCAACCACAGGCGCAGACACTCGCACTTGCAGATCTTCACCACGGCCTGGGGCTGATAGCACTACCGGCTTCACCGAGATGACTTGAGTAGGCGCACTAATCGCGGTGTCTGATTCGCTCATAGAGAGATCTCCCTTCCAGCTATTTCGCAGTTGATGTGGTCGACGTTGACGCAGCGCGGGCTGCTGTCGACCTTCGTGGTAATGATAATGACTTCATCCTGAATATCCATAAGAAGAAATTTCCTTTCTCTTTAACAAGAAGCTTGTCCGGTAGGAGTTTGCCAAGTTATTCGCCTTCCGGTGTTTTTTTAGCGAAAAGAGACGATGTGCTATAGAACTCCTGTTCTATCCTCCGTTGATGCCTGTGATTCGATGGCATCCTCCATCTCTTGTGGTGGATTGCTACTTGCAATGGAAGTATACTCTCCGCTCGCTTGACAGGGAAGAAGAAAAAAGTTACCATGATCATCATGGCATGAACCTGTGGTTTATACGAAGGGAGATGGTATGGGAAATGACGTATTACATGCGTTCATAGAAGTCATCGATGCTGGAAGCTTTTCAAAGGCGGCCGAGAAATTATATCTCTCCTCAACTGCGCTCATGAAACAAATGAATGTCTTAGAAGCGCGGATTGGCGTGCAGCTTTTACTACGTACACATCATGGCATACAAGCCACCGATGCTGGAACGTCCTTTTATCATGATGCAAAGTTTCTGCTGCAGTATTCAGAAAAAGCCATTGCACGAGCGCGTCAAGCTGCCAGGCCAAATCCGTACATGATACGGATTGGAACGTCACTGCTGAACCCATGTACCGTCCTGGTCGATGTATGGAACACAATCAGCAATGCCTCTCCCCAGTTCAAAATGAAGATTGTTCCTTTTGATGATGATGTTGAATCCTGGCCCACAGTCTATCGAACGATTGGGAAGAATTTTGATGTCATGGTCGGGGCGTATGAGCGAGTGAATGGGTCTGACTCTTTTCAGGCTCTCAAGTTGGGGGAGTATCGCTTCTGTGTTGCAGTCTCAAGGGAACATCCATTGGCCAGGAAGGACATGCTTTCTGTGACCGATCTCTATGGAGAGCGGTTAGTCATGATACAACCAGGCAGCAGCCCGCTCATTGACGGCATACGGGGATATTTAGGAACGGAACACCCGGAAATCCAGATCAAGGACGCACCCCAGCAGTATACTCTTGAGATGTTCAATCGCTGTGAACAAGGCTGTGCCGTTCTGCTGACGTTAGACGGCTGGAAAGATGTCCACCCCTCTCTGGTCACTCTTCCTGTCGATTGGGAGTACACGATGCCATACGGGATGCTATATCCGCTCAAGCCATCTAACAGTGTGCTGCTTTTTTTGAGAGCTCTACAAGAAACAGAATTTTCAAGCCATCTAACAAACCACAGGGGAATTTCCAGAAGAAAAGACGGAACTCCTATGAGATAAAAGCGCACGACTGTAATTTTCCAGTACACTGAAACCGCTTTGACAGACCCAAGAATAGCCAATTAATTATGAAGGGTCTGATGGAGGAAGATAGCGCGCTTTGACCGTTTCTAGCAAATGCTCTAGTGTCTTTTGATTGACCAGATAAAACACCTGTTTCCCCAGACGGCACTCCTCAACAAGCCCTGCCTCACGGAGTTCTTTGAGATGGTACGACAGCTTCGAGGTGGAAATATTTTTTAGCTTTGGCTGCACATCGAGATATGGGCATATTGCTTGAGGAAACTGAGGATGTGGAGACGAGACACAAGAAGCATCACGCCCCTTCACCAGAATATCCAGAACCTGTAAACGAATTGGATCGCTCAGAGCCCGTGCGATCTTCGCTATGAATTGTCTCTTGTCCTCTTCCATAGCTTACAGTATAGCACATATCCTCTTGACATTCCAATAAAATTTGGAGTATCATGCAAACATTCCAATTCTGGTTGGAATGTTTGTTTTGTGATGTAAATGTGATAATGAAATAGGAGGACAAAATCATGCGAACGCCAATGTCAAACGTGATAGCCCTGGCTGACGATGCCGCGACACGCCGACCAGCTTCGGCGCAGGCTCCTCAGGCGGACAGCGAGGTTGCTGGGCTCACCGGCTTCACCCACCGCTACGCCGACGTGAACGCCACCCGAATCCACTATGTAATTGGTGGCGAAGGTCCGGCAATCGTACTTTTGCATGGATGGCCATATACCTGGGCTGCGTGGCGGAAGCTGATGCCCCTGCTGGCTGATGCTGGCTTCACCGTGATCGCGCCCGACCTTCGTGGCCTCGGCGATTCCGTTAAAGCCGACACGGGCTATGCGAAGACCAATGTCGCCGAGGACATAAGGCAAATTGTACAGTCTCTTGGTTTTGACACGATCAATTTAGTGGGTACCGACATCGGCACAATGGTTGCTTACGCCTATGTGGCTAGCCATCCCAACGAGGTACGCCGCCTGATCCTGGCCGAGTCTCTCATTCCGGGATTCGGCCTTGAGGAACTGATGAATCCTGCGACTGGCGGCTATTGGCATTTCGGTTTTCACATGCACGTCGACGTTGCCGAGATGCTGACCGCAAGGAAGGAGGTAGCCTATCTCTTGCCGACGATGAAGATGATGTCGATCTCGGAAGATGCGGCTGAGGTGGCGGAGTCCATCTACCTCCCGCATTATATTGAACCGGGTGGAATGCGCGCCGGCTTCCAGCACTATGGAACACTTCTCGAAGACGGCAAGGAGAACCGCGCAGCCTTCAAGTCCAAGCTGACCATGCCTGTGCTAGTGCTGAACGGCGACAAGGGCATTCCTCAGGCTCAGACGCTCGGATGTGTGCGCCAGGTTGCTGCGAATATCGAGGCGGAACTCGTCCCTAATAGTGGTCATCTCTTCGCGGAAGACAACCCTTCGTGGGTTGCCGAGAGGCTGACCCGTTTCTTCGGGCCGGACAGAGAAGATAAACGATGAGTAGCATAATACTCTTGGTCCGGAACAAGGGCATGAGCGAGACAAAAGTAGTAATATATTAAATATGGGTATCTTTGCCACGATAATTGTTCTTATTATCCTGGGAATACTATTTGCGACATCCTTAGTCGAGTCCGGTACTATTTAAAAAATACTCATGTTGTCGCAAGAAAGCTTACCAGTCCTGGAGATGCTCTATTTGAGAGCAAGGTTCATTGTGGTTTGACTCACTAGCTGATAGGAGAGACCGATATGAAAGCAATTGTCTACGATGCGCCACAACAATTTAGCCTTCGGGAGGTACCAAAGCCGGAGATAGCTCGCGACGAAGTGCTCATTCGTGTGCGCTCGTGTGGTATTTGTGGGACTGATCTGCACATCCATGAGGGGGAGTTTCTCGCCAAATTCCCGCTTATTCCGGGTCATGAATTTGCTGGAGAGGTGATCGGCGTCGGTGCGGCCGTAGAGAGCGTGAAGGTGGGCGAGCGCGTGGTCTGTGACAATACTGAACTGTGTGGTCATTGCTTCTATTGTCGGCGCGATGAGCCATTGTTCTGTGAGAACTTTCTCTCGCACGGCGTCAATATCGCTGGTGGGCAAGCCGAATATATTGCGATCAAGGCGGAAAAGGTCTTTCCGCTTCAGAACTTGACCTGGCAAGAGGCAGCGCTGGTTGAGCCAACGGCGTGCGCTCTTCATGGGATGGATCTGATTGCCCTTAAACCAGGAAGTTCTGTCCTGCTCTTTGGTGCCGGGCCAACGGGAATCATCCTGGCCCAACTGCTGAAGCTGAATGGTGCTGTCAATCTCACCGTTGCCGCACCTGCTGGTCCCAAGCTGGATCTTGTCTCACATCTCGCGGCGGATGAAGTGGTGCCAATTGATCGCAACGATGCGCAGTATCATCGCGAACGTCTTTTGAGAGAGCATCCACGTGGCTTCGATTACGTGATTGAAGCGACTGGCTCAGCGCAGCTTTGCAATGAAGCTTTACAGTATGCACGTCCGGGTGGTCATATCGTCGTCTATGGTGTCTATCCGGCAAATGCTCGCCTCAATTGGAGTCCCTATGAAATCTTTCAGAAGCAACTCACCATCGTCGGATCGTTTGCACAAACGCATTGTTTTGACCGCGCTCTGGCCTATCTAGAGAGCCACAAGGTGAAAGTCGATGAAATGGTCACGCATACGTTTGCTCTTGAAGACTACAGCCGCGCTCTAAAGACGCTGCGTTCTCGCGAGGGCATTAAGGTCATCGTACAGCAATTCTAGCTGTGTCCGGCTCTTGCTCAGCCTCTTCCTCACCAGCTCCATCTAAAGAGAGGCTGTGGCAAAGCTTCAATTTTGGAGCGGTGAGGCCAATCATTCTGAAAAACCACGAAAGACCCCATCATCGTCAACGCGATCTGCAAATTCTCCAAAGTCCATGTTTGCAAGCGACAGATTGTTTTCAACACTCCACATTTCAGAGGGGATAACACGAAACGTGCGACCGGGCTCATGCAACAAGTCAACAACAAGGATGGGGTGCTCTTCATGCGAAATCGTCGCGTCATCGACGATGAAGAGAAAGTTTACATCCTTTTTCGCGCGTTCGACGGCCTCCTCTACAGTGATTCCCTTGAATGCTGGGTCGCTCACGAAAGTAACGGAAGCCCGGAAGTCGCCAACGGGCTCCTCGATGGCTGTACAAACCACCTGCCATACGCTCTCATCCGAAAAATCGGTTCGTAAGACGGGAGATTGTCCTGTTTCTGGAATGTTTTTCACGGGAACGTATCCTCACAATGACTGCAATTTCCCGCGATGATCTTCATCGTGGGACTTTTTGTGCGGTTATTAGTATCGAGCCTACGGGAATTGGCGATGGTAAAGTTCGGCGTAGCGGCCGTTGCGGGCGAGTAGTTCGGCGTGAGTTCCTTTCTCCAGGATGCGGCCCTGGTCGATGACGATGACGAGATCGGCGTTGCGAATGGTGGAGAGGCGGTGGGCGATGATGATGGCGGTGCGGTTGAGAAGCAGGCGCTGCAGGGCGTCCTGGATCAGGGCTTCGGTGCGGGTGTCGATATTGGATGTGGCCTCGTCGAGGATGAGGACGGGGGTGTCGGCGAGGAGGGTGCGGGCGAAAGAGAGGAGCTGACGTTGGCCCTGGCTGAGGCCGCTACCACGCTCGCCCAGTTTCGTTTGGTAGCCCTGTGGCAGCGCCATGATCACATCGTGGACGTTGGCCGTACGCGCCGCCGCCTCGACCTCGGCATCTGTAGCATCCAGGCGGCCATAGCGAATATTGTCGGCGATGGTGCCTGAGAAGAGATAGGTATCCTGCTGCACAAAGCCGGGCTGGCGGCGCAGGCTGGCCATAGTCACATTGTGAGTATTATAGCCATCGATACTTATCACCCCGTCGAGGGGTTCGTAGAAGCGCGGCAGCAGGTTGACGAGCGTGGATTTGCCCGCGCCAGTCTCGCCCACCAGCGCAATCGTTTTACCCGCCTGGATGTCCAGATTGATATCGCTCAGGACCAGTTCTGACCTCTTGCCGTTGTAGCTAAAGTCAACGTTCGCCAGGTTGATATGTCCTTTGATCGGTGGCAGAGTCTGAGCGCCAGGAGTATCTAACTGCTGCTGTGGCTCATCCACCAGATCGAAGATACGTTCCGCACCCGCCAGGGCGCTCTGCATCTGTGTATAGATGCTGCTGATGATCTGGATGGGGCGAAAGAACTGCTGGACATAGATGAAGAAAGCGACCACTACGCCGACAGCCAGTTGATTGTTGAGCGCAAGCCAGCCGCCGAACGCGGCCACAATGGCGGTCGCCAACGTACTCAGCACATCGATCGTTGGGGTGAAGGCCGACGTGATCGCGACTGCCTGCACATTCGCATCGCGGTTGGCGGCATTGCGCTCGGCGAACTGGCGAATATTGGTGCCGGTGCGATTATATGCCTGGGCTACGCGGATGCCGGTCAGCTCCTCCTCTAGTTCGGAAGAGACATCGCCGAGCGCTGTACGCGTCAGGCGGAAGGCTACGCGTGAGCGTTGGGCAAAGATGTAGGTGACCCAGATCATGAGCGGAATAGTGACAAAGCTGACCAGCGCCAGTTGCAGATTCAGGACAAACATGGCGATGATGATGCCGATAAGCGAGAAGATGCTGCCGACGACCTGGGTAAAACCCTGGCTCAAGAGCTGGTTGATGGTCTGTATATCGTTGACCAGGCGCGACATAAGATCGCCGGTCTGGTTCTTGTCGAAATACGTCACCGGCAGGACTTGCACCTTATCAAAGATCTCTGTGCGCAATTGGGAGAGGAAGCGCTGCCCTATTGTGCCGATCAGATAGGTCTGGCCTGCCTGTGCGCCAAAGCCAACGATGTATATAGCTAGCAAGAGTAGCATTTCCCGCGTCAATCCTGCTGGATCTTTGTGTACAATAAAAGAGTCAATCGCCACGCCTATCAAGGCCGGACCTGCTGCCTGCGTTGCGGCGGAGATAATAACCAGAGCTAGCGCGCCGATGAGCTGGGTGCGAAAAGGGGCAAGATAACGCAGAAGTCTGCTCAGGACTGCGCCGGTATTGATACGTTCGGCAGGTGCATCGTCTGTAGTGGCTGTTGCAAGGCCACGTCGGCCCGCTCCTAACTGTTGACCCATATATTGTCGTCCTCGTGTTATAGCTCAAAGGTGAAAATAGTCGTTAAGCGGCGGGTGCCTGGACTTCATCGTTGATCAGTTGTGACTCGATCAATTCGCAATAGAGGCCGCTGGTTCGCATCAGTTCGCTATGTGTGCCCTGTGCTACGAGGTGTCCTCCATCCAAAAGCAGGATCAGATCGGCGTTGCGTACTGTGTTGATGCGCTGGGCGATGATAAATGATGTCCTTTGCTTTAATAGCTGCTGCAGCGCCTGCTGAATCTGGTATTCCGTCTCGGCATCGACCGCCGAAGTGCTATCATCCATAACCAGGATGGCGGGATCGAGCAGGAGCGCGCGGGCAATAGCGATGCGCTGGCGCTGTCCACCGCTCAGTCCCACGCCGCGCTCACCGACGATCGTATTGTAGCCGTCGGGGAAGTTCATAATGAAACCGTGTGCCTGAGCTGCCTTCGCAACAGCCTCCACCTCCTCCTGACTCGCCTCTGGACGGCCATAGGCAATATTATCGCGAATAGAGCCGCTGAAAAGATTGGTCTCCTGCAGAACAAAACCGATCTGTGAGCGCAGGCTAGACAGCGTCACATCCCTGATATCATGTCCATCAATCGAAATACTGCCCGCCGTCACATCGTAGAAGCGTGGAATGAGGTTGATGATAGTCGATTTGCCAGAGCCAGTTTTTCCCAGGATCGCCACTGTCTGGCCAGGGCGGGATGTGAAAGTAATCTGTTGGAGCGTCAGATTATCGCTGCCAACGTAGCGGAAATCAACATCTTTAAAGCTCACCTCGCCCTTGATCGGTGGCAGGGCGACAGCATTGGGACGATCGGTCACATCGACGGGGGCATCGACGACCTCGAATACACGCCGCGCCGAAGCCGACGATTGCGAGATCGCCGTCAGCGTGCCGCCGAGAATAAAGACCGGCATCAAGAGAAACGACAGGTAGCTATTAAAGGCAACAAGCTGGCCAATGGTCAGACTGCCGCCGATCACCTCGTTGCCCCCGAACCAGATGACGGCCAGCGTCCCCAGGTTGGCGAATAGGAAGATCAGAGGAAAAGAAAGGGACGTGCCGCGCACCACAAAGAGATTCTCGCTCAACAGATCATCGTTCGCCGCGCGATAGCGTTTCAGCTCGTAGGGCTCGCGCACAAATGCCTTGATCACGCGCACACCAGCCAGATTCTCCTGTAGAATCGTATTAAGATTGCCCAATTTCTGCTGCACAAGACGAAAGCGAGGGCTGATTCTGCGCAAGAAAAAGAAGAAAACAAGCGCGATGGCCGGAACAATGGTAAGCGCGATCAGCCCTAGCCGCCAGTTTGTAGCGAGCAAGATCGTAGCGCTGCCCACGAGCAGCACAATGGCATTGAGCAATTGGACCAGGTTTGTGCCGGTGAAGGTACGCACAGCTTCTACATCGCTGGTCACGCGGGTCATAAGCTGGCCGGTCTGCGCTTTATCGTAGTAGCTGAAGCTGAGGCGTTCGAGGCGGGAAAAGATCGTATTGCGCATATCGTAGGCCGCGCCCTGGCTGGCCTTTTCGCTCCAGTAGTTCGAGGTGAACGTACAGAGGGCACGGACAATTGCAACGCCCAGCAAGAGTAGAGAAGCGGTGAGGACGATATTCAGGTTCCTGGGTGTAATGCCTTGATCGATCACCCGTTGCAGAAGCTGAGGGCTGTACAGGTTTGTCGCAGTAACGATCAGTATACTGATAAATGCACCGAGTGCTGTTTGCCAATATTTCAACAGGTATCGGAGCGCACGGCCGAGATCGCGCATGGAATGCTGTATCCTTTCAGACTATTACTCTGATACAGTTCATGTAATGAGGCTCGCGTAGCGACAATCCCTTGCGGTTGTCGTGGTTAGCTTTCTCCAAGTGTTCACTATGTAAACCTCTACCACGACAACCGCAAGGGATTGTCGCTACGCGGGCGAGCTTGAATAAGAAATAGATCCGGTGAGACATACAGCTATTATAGCACTACAAAAGCGATCTTTACATTCCTCATTAGAATTATTATAATCAAATCAAGGTTTGAGTAGACATCATTATGGAGAATGGAAATACGGCGAAAAACTTGCATCTGAATTGAGATCACGGGTAAAATAGAAAAGTGTTTTTGATGAGATGAAGCTATTTTATATGTTTCGCATATTCTGTGGCGTGTGCGCGGGTTTGGAGAAAGAAAGGAAAAAGGTTTCATCGCCTGGTAGGTTTTGAGCAGGATGAAGCTACCTCGTCTTCTATAGTAGAAGCCATTTGACACTGGGAGGCTAGCGATGCAGGATTCGGATTTTTCGACATGGGGATATGAAGTGCTTACTCATTACGATCTGAAGAGGCCCGCTTTGACGTTCATCCGGCACAATGAGAATATTACTTTTCAGGTTGTTGATGCTGGAAGTGGAGAAAAGTATCTCTTGCGTCTGCATAAGCCAATCACGGAGAACTTTGCGAGCGCGCAGCAACGACCCGTTGAGCTTGCATCAGAACTACTCTGGCTCGAAGCCCTGCATCGCGATAGCGCACTCACCGTTCAGCAACCAGTGAGGAATAGGGCGGGAGAATTTGTGACAATGATCTATCCTGAGTCTGATGTTGGTATGTCCTGTACACTGTTACATTGGATTGAGGGTGAGCCTTTAAAGCAGAATGTTGCGGCGGAACTGGTTGAGGATCTGGGGACCGTCGTGGCGCAACTCCATGAGCATGTCACATCCTGGTCGATCCCTGTAGGCTTTGTGCGCCCTACCTATACGATTGAATTTTTCATGTGGCAAGCGAGGCTTTTGCTGCCCGGCATCGAAGCTGGCATTCTTACCGCACGCGAGTATGCTATCATTCAAGCGCTGGTGGCGGCGGCGGGTGAACTCCTTGCTGCTACAGACACCGGGCAGGACAACTGGGGGCTGATTCACGCGGACCTGCATCGTGGCAACTGCCTCGTGTATCAGAACAGAATTCGCCCTATAGATTTTTCATTGTGTGGCTTTGGCCACTTCTTGCTCGATTTTGGAAGCAGCCTGCCCAGTTTTCGCGGAGAGCTACGCCAATCGTTCATCACAGGCTATCTCAAACGACGCAAATTGCCCGAAAACTATCTACGCATCATCGAAGCCTTCTGCGTGCTCTGTAGAATGTGTAGCTACGCCTTCGTGCTCCCCAGAGTCTCTGAACGTGAACGCTTGCGTGCAAGAATAAGTCACTTTGTCGCCAACGAGTGCCAGCAATTCTTGCGTAACGAACCGGTCTTGCTGGCAATGTAAGCGTGTTGTGAGACTACAAACATCAAAGTTTGCCTATCTCTTGTGTCTGCTTTCCTAATTTAACGCGGATGTGGAAACTGGCTACCCAGGAACCTGTCCCATACATTGTCTGGAAGGATTTGCCGGAGGGTAATGAGCAGACGTGCGGACGGTGTGACTGTGTAACGGGCTTTGGAATGAGGGCTTGCAATCGCCTGCGCGATGGTTTGAGCCACATTCTCAGGAGTGCCCCCTAACCGTGCCAGAGGCCCACGCTCATAGCTGTCGCGAGTAGCCTTTGCCACCTGGGTATTAAACGTCGCGTAGGGATCATTAGACGCGGTCGCTGAATCTATACTACCAGCGGCTCGGTCGCCGAAGCTTGAGCGTATTAAACCCGGCTCGATCAGGATCGCATCAATGCCAAAGCCCGCAGCCTCGAAGCGTAGAGCATCAGTAAGCGCTTCAATTGCATACTTTGTGGAGTGGTAGAAGCCTCCACCAGGAAATGTAAGGCGGCCCCCCATTGAACTGAGATTCACAATTTTGCCCCAGTGCTGTCGACGCATACCCGGTAGCACCAGTTGCGTCATCTGAACCAGGCCGAACACATTCGTCTCGAATTGTTGACGGACTCGCTCGATTGCAACGGACTCAATGGCACCACTCTGGCTGTATCCAGCGTTGTTAATTAACACACCAACCGCGCCTTCAGCCCGCTCTACTGATGCAACCGCGCTCTGCATCGATGCCTCGTCGGTCACATCCAGTGGCAGTAAGTGACAGCCTGCCTGTTCAAGATCGCCAAGTCCCTCAATTTTGCGCGCCGTCGCGTAGACCGTCCAGCCTTGCTTAACAAGATAAAGGGCCGTCGCCCGGCCAATTCCCGATGAACATCCGGTAATCAGTACCGCTTTGGATGGTGAAGATTGCATAAGTGAACTCCTTTGTAGCGAATATCTAGAGCTTCTTTTCATAATAGGTATGATCTTGTTTGCCCTTGCCGACAAATGACCACGGGTCAATTATAATTGACCCGTGGTCATTTGTCAATGGAGTAAGTATCCTTAGGAATAATAGAGAGGAATGCTTCTAGATAGGAGGCGGTAGCGAGATGAGTAGAGCTGCTAGCGCGAGGATGAGAGTGAGTGTGATCGCTTCTAGGGTCCACCAGTGGATGTGTTTGTGCTGATAGACGCGAACCCCGAGGAAGGCGAGCAAGAGTGTGATCAGGACGACACAGGTCTTGGCCGCCAAGACTTTGCCATAGTTGGTAGTCAACAGATCGGCGGGATTCACGAGATGGAGCCAGGCTAGAAGTAGCCCGCTTACTATCAATTCAATCACTGCTAGCATAGCCAACTTGCCGAAACGTGCAGTCAGCTCATTTCTCTGATCGCGCCATGCTTGCGCACACTTCAGGCTTAAAAAAGCAACTAGGCCACCGACCCAGACGCCCATCGCTATAACGTGCAGCATGTTCGCCAGCAAACCTAGCCAGAGTGCACGTGAGGTGATGGCGTGACTAGCCTCGCCGTCGATTAACGCGAGGGCCAGACCGAGGCCGAGTATAAGCCAACTCCCTCTTTCCTCGCCTTGCTTGACGACGCCGATCAGGACCCATAGGAGCAGCCCCGCGCTCAGGCGCTGCGCCAGTACGCGTCCAAAGCTGGAGGATAGGATATCTCCGATTATGTCTGGATCGAAGAGGCTCCCGGTGCCCAGGCTGGCATTCTGGGCGAGCAGCGCCACAGGCTCTGCCAGAACCAGTGCGAGAATGCCCAGGGATACAAGTCGCCAGAGCACTTGCTCCGTGTTTGTGTGCTCTGAGGAGACAGATGGGCGTAGGACAAACTGACGGAAGGCGAGTGTGCCAAAGCCGAGCGCGTAGCCGAGAAAGTGCAGCCAGTGGGCAAGGACTTGCAGCCATGTACCAAGCGGCGTCACACCACTGGCGCTTGTTCCTGACCACGGGCCTGCGGGATGTCCCACGCTAAAGACAAAGCGTCCACTGACCGGGTCGGTGTCCGGAGAGATAACCTGCCAGATGACACGATAGGTGCCGGTCTGTGAGACATCTACCGGCATAGTAAGCTGTAGACCGTTGATCTGTAGTCTGCCGTGGCCCACCGCCTTATTGGCGGGAGAAAGAACCTGGATCGCCTGCCCCACCGGCTGAACTGGTTCTGAAAACAAGAGTCGAATAGAGGCTGGTCCCTGGCTGAGCAGACTACTATTCCCAGGATCGGAACGTAAGAGCACGGCATGAAATGCGTGTGCATAGGCGGGCTGTTCAGAGGCAAAGCTTGCCAGAAACAGCGCGCCCAGCAGCGCGAGGCAGAAAAGTCTTACTTTCCTCATTAGGCAAGGCTGGATGTGCCAGGCTCAATGACTGGAGTGCTGATGATCTGCTGGCGCGGAGTACGGCTGATGCGAATAACCATGCCCGCTGCAATCAAGCAGAGCACGCCGGCCGACAAGAAGCTCACCTGATAGTTTCCCAGGATGGTACGCAGCTCACCTGCGCCAAAGGCCGCGGTGGCCGCACCAAGCTGATGAGCTGCGAAGATCCAACCGAACACAATACCTACATTCTCTTTTCCGAAGATATCAGCCGTCAACCGTGTCGTAGGTGGAACAGTCGCAACCCAATCCAGCCCGTAGAAGACGATAAAGACTGCCAAAGTCAGATATGAAGAGCCCAGCGCATAGGGCAGTAGCAGCAGCGAGAGTCCACGTAATGAGTAATACCAGCAAAGCAGCCAGCGATTATCCCAGCGGTCAGAGAGCCAGCCGGAGACCGTCGTCCCTATCAGATCAAATACACCGATCAGCGCCAGCATGCCAGCCGCCGTCACCTCTGGAATGCCGTGATCCATCGAAGCAGGGATGAGATGTGTGCCAATCAACCCATTGGTCGTTGCGCCACAAATAAAGAAGCTTCCAGCCAGCAGCCAGAAGTCGGGTGAACGCAGTCCGCGTGTGAGGCCACTCAGAGCGGCGGTCAGAGGATTGCCGCCCATCTCTACTTGCTCCGGGCTATCAGCCGGAGCGCCGTATGGACGCAGGCCGATGTCACGTGGGCGTTCGCGCATGAAAAGTGCCACAAGCGGTGCAACGATCAGGGCAGCTCCGGCAGTCACCAGCGCGGCTGAGCGCCAGCCGGATGTGGTGGTCAGTGTTGCTAGCAGCGGCAGGAAGACTAATTGTCCGGCTGCATTGCTGGCGGTCAACACTCCCATGACCATGCCTCTGCGTTCTACAAACCAACGATTGGCGACGATGGCGGCTAGTACTGGTGCGATCGAGCCAGTTGCTACACCGACCACGACTCCCCACAAGAGATAGAGCTGCCAGGGAGCATGCATGAGCGTTGTCAAGCCGGCGGCCAATGCGACCAGTAAGAGCGCGGCCACCATGACGGGGCGAATGCCAAAACGCATCATCAGGGCAGCGGCGAAGGGACCACTCAGGCCGTAGAGTACAAGGTTGATTGAGATTGCAAGCGAAATAGTTGCTACGCTCCAACCGAATTCGTGCTCAAGTGGAACGATCAGGACACCCGGTGTTGAGCGCATACCGGCGGCAGCTAAGAGCGTGAGAAAGGTGACGCCAGCAATAATCCAACTATAGTGCAATCGAAAGGGCGTTCGCTTGCTAATCATGCTCCGCCTCTCTTTCTATGCCTACTGCAAGAGATGCAGGAGATTGTAATAGTGGGGGAAGAAGCAAGGTATGTAGACATAGAGTGATCCTTCTGCTCTGCTATTCCAAAAATAAAAAGGTAACGCCTCTTCAGAAGCAAACAGTAGGTGACAAAAAAATATTCCTGGCAAAGTGAGTGATGACGTACTTAAATTTTCAAAACTAGCCTGTGTATCGTCATAGTAATGGGAACGCTGTTTCATGTTTAAGGCGAAAGAAAGATACAGAGGTAAAAAGCTGTATCATTTAGAGGATCTCAAACGTGGAATAAGTTGACCGAAATTTGGTGTTGCAAAGATATACCCACTTACTTGCGCGTAGTGTGTCCCTCTCTATTTGTCCTTCTACACTCAGGTATTCCTACAAGGAGAATTGCTCTATGACCACTGACCCCGTTGCTACCAATCTTTCTCCTACAACCACTAAAGACTACTACACGACGCTGTACCAGGCAGCTTTAAGCATAGCATCTAGCATAGAGATTGAACAGGTATTACAGAGTATTGTGAAAAGCATTGCTGAAGCGATGGATGTGAAGGCAGGTATGTTGCGCTTACTTGACTCAAAAGCTGATCAGTTGCGTATTGCAGCCGCTTACGGCTTCAGCGGCGAGTATCTGCATAAGGGTCCAGTAGATGTTTTCGACAGTCCAATTGATCGCGAAACGCTTTCTGACAGCTTTTCCTACATTGCTGATGTGCGCACGGATGAGCGTTTTCAGTATCAAGAGGCGGCGGAAAAAGAAGGACTGGTCTCTCTGCTCTGTGTTCCTCTGGATGTGCATGGCACTGCAATTGGCGTCCTGCGCGTCTACACTGAAGAGTTAAGGACATTCACCGATGAAGATGTAAAATTCCTCTCGATCCTGGCGAGCCTAGCGGCGCAAGCAATCGAGAATGCACGTCTCTATGATGCGGTCAAAAGGTCGTATAGTGGTGTAGTTGGAGCGTTCTGGGGCGTGGAACAAATTGATGTGCTGTACTAGAAAAGTGGAGTTAGCACAAGGGAAGGGCAGGATGAATATCACTTTTAAGCGATATTCATCCTGCCCTTCCCTTGTGCTACTGGAATGACCCTGTTTATGTGATGGATTGTCGCTACGCGGGCGATGATTTTCGATTTAGTGTGCCTGTGGAGCCTATGTAGTCTGTATTGCTTGCTCTTCGCGACGCCATTTGCGGGCGTAGATGAGTAGTTCGCGGAAGGCGCGCAGAACGACTTTGAGATTTGCTCCGGTGGCCTGACCTGCTTTGCGCGGCAGGTGGTGGACGCCGACCTCTTTGAATGTGTAGCCATCATGGATGAACTTATAGAGCATTTCTGCGTTGATCATTGCGCCGCGCGTCTCGAAGTGATGAAGTTGCAAAAACTCAGCACGATAGAGCTTAAAGGCACAGTCCAGATCGCGCACATGCACGCCCAGGACGATGCGCACTACTTGTTTCCAGCCCCAGGCATTGAGCTTGCGCAGCCACGTGTCCTGCCGCTGCATGCGATATCCCAGGACCGCGTCATACTCGGCGAGGTAGGGAAAGAAGTTAGCCAGATCCTGTATCTCAAATTGCCCATCGGAATCCATAAAGAAGGCCAGATCTTTGCTGACGGCTTCGAAGCCACTAACCAGGGCCGCGCCGTAGCCCTGATTGACCGGATGTGTAATGATGCGCAGGCGGGGCTCTAACTCCGCTAAGCCTGCAAGGATGACCCCTGTATTATCTATGCTACCGTCGTTGACGACAATAACCTCGAAATCCTGGGTCCAGCTAGTGAGCGTAGTGCAAACACTGCTCACTGTATCCGCGATGACCTGTTCCTCATTGTGAGCTGGTAGAATCGCCGAGAGGCTGTACGAAAGTGGAACTTGTATTATTGTGTGCTTGTTCACGTTCTGATTATTTTCAATTGTACTCATTGATCATTCTCCCGCTTGAGTTGGCTTGACGAAGACCCAGAGACGCATGCCAAAGTATGATATAAGGACGGTACCGAAGATGGCGCAGATCTTTGAGACATTAGCCCAGAGCCGCGCGTCGGTGATCAAGGGATGAGAGATGTCACTGATCAGCCAGATGATCAGATCATTGCAGCCAATGCCCAACAATGTCGTGATAATAAAGCGCAGGACTTCCTGGGATGTTGTTTTCTGTTTGTGACGAAAGGTCCAATATTTATTCAGCATAAAACTATTGATGCTGCCTATTGCATAGGCAGTAGAGTTATAGATGAGCAACATAAGCGTATCTTTCGTCGGGAAGAGCAGCAAAAATGTATTGAAGATGAGCAGATCGAGTGTTGTATTTAAGCCTCCGACAAAGCCGAAGCGGATGATCTGTAGAATCAAGTCAACCCACATCTTCTGCATTTTCCGCGCTCTTTCCATCCAACCCCTTCTAGCTTTGTCGCCTGGGCTAGCCTTTTGCTCTTGCTGCACTACTATGGGCATCTCATCTTCTATGGTCTGTCGCAAGGACAGCTCCTTTCAATAAACGCTAGAATACCTATGTAATCTACGCGCTAGTTTTTTATACGAATAATGAGCGATTTGTTGCTGAAATGTTCTATAGCATCTCACTTATAAGACTGTGAGATAACAAATGCTGGACAGAGTGCGCACTCTTTATAGCAGTTTCACGTCTTTATGTTCCTGGCCTATCGATAGTATACTGCTTGCTTGCGTTCTAAATCTTCGGGGAAACCCCTGAATTTGGAAGAATATGTATAGGATCTCCTCTTCACTTAGCGAGGGATTGCTGTTATACAGAGTACCTCGCCTCATCTTTTAAACGGCTCAGGAGCTCTATATGGTTTGGAGGCAACAAAAACTGTCCATTTGGACGGTGGCGGAGATGGTTGAGATGATGTATAGAAGAAATGACAGCATTCCAGTAGGGGTATCGGAGTGTTGTGAGCGGATAGTCTGATCGCAGGTAGTACGGCACCGATAAAAGTGCTTAGGCTTCTGCAATCAGATTATTCTATAGCAGAGAGAAGGAGAACAAGTTTTCTTTCTCTCCGCTGTAGAACGATTTATAGGCAACATTCAGAAGTGCAACTCTGTTGCTAGAGTTGCTGTCCATGCAGATTAGAAGCGATTAGCTCGTCTTCTCCAAGTGTCCACCGAACTCGAAGCGCATGGCGGAGAGAATCTTATTGGCTAACTCGGCCTCGCCACGTGAGCTGAAGCGCTCGTAGAGTGCAGAGCTCAGTACGGGTGTGGGCACGCCCTCGTCGATGGCAGCTTTGATCGTCCAACGGCCCTCGCCCGAATCGGAGACGCGGCCCGAGAACTCTTTGAGATCGGGGCTCTTGAGGAGGGCGCTAGCAGTGAGGTCCAGCAGCCAGGAGCCGATGACACTACCACGACGCCACAGCTCGGTTACTTCAGTGAGATTCAGATCGTACTGATAGTACTGTGGGTCTTGTACCGGAGCCGTCTCAGCATCGATTGTGCCCTGATTTTTCCCAATATTGGCGTGACCCAGAATATTCAGGCCTTCGGCATACGCGGCCATGATGCCGTACTCAATGCCATTATGAACCATTTTCACAAAGTGGCCTGCTCCGTGTGGGCCGCAGTGCAGATAGCCATGTTCGGCTGTCGTGCCTTCGCCCTCACGTCCAGGTGTGCGGCTGGTAGCATCGACGCCTGGGGCCAGGGCTGAGAAGATGGGATCGAGGCGCTTGACCGCCTCTTCCTCGCCGCCGATCATCTGGCAGTAGCCGCGCTCCAGGCCCCAGACGCCGCCGCTGGTGCCGCAGTCGATATAGTGGATGCCGTGTGGCTTCAATTCAGCGGCACGGCGGATGTCGTCCTGATAATTCGAGTTGCCGCCATCGACAACGACATCATCGGGTGAGAGGTGGGGAAGAATCTGCTTCAGAGTATCATCCACTGAGGCGGCAGGCACCATGAGCCAGACAATGCGTGGAGTGCTGAGCTTCTTCACAACGTCTTCGAGTGAAGACGCGCCACTTGTAATCGATCCATCGTCCACGCGCTGCTGAACGGTAGATTGAGTACGCGCGTAGCCAACAACTTGATGTCCTGCACGAACCAGACGATGAGCCATGTTAGCGCCCATACGACCAATACCGATTATAGCGAGTTCCATAGTACAATGTTCCTTTCTCTTTGCTACTCTAGCATAAGTAGCACTGCCAGGAGGTGACCAGCATCCCTATAAAGAAATAGTTGTGAGTTCATGCGTTATCAGCCTGGTCATCCTCGTTGAACAAACAGAACCATGTTGATTTTATGATCTTTTGACTGAGAAAAACAAGGCTTCTTTCTTCTGAACGTTTTCCTCTTGCATAGTAGTCACGATTGTAGCAGAAAGAAGGTTTCCTGAAGCCAGATTTTCTACTGTGTAAACAAGCAAATACTGATTAGTGCAAGTTTTACAGCAGAGGCACTTTCATTGTAGCACTTGAATCAGGATGCGCGTGCCGGCAGTTCAGTGCCGCAATTGCTACAAAACTTTCCAGCGTAAACAGTTGTGCCACATCGAGGGCAATTGATAGCGGCAACCGTAGGCTGTAGTTCTGGCGTAATCGGTGGGCCAGACTGGGCACCGACAAGAGATGCATCACAGAGGTAGCATTGCTGCGCGTTACCTGGATTGACGGCTCCGCATCGAGGGCAATAAACAGTATCCGTGCTCGTCGAACTACTGGCGGTTGCTCCAGCCTGCGTGCAGTAGTCGTCGATGACACGCCAGAGATCCTGAGACAGTGTAAAATTGCGAAATCCACGTACCAGCGGAAAGAGGAGCAAAGGGTGAAAAAAGAGAGCACCGATTAAAGATCCGCTGATCGCCGGGTCTTTCAAGTCTAGCCAGGTAGACTGGCCCGCAACCACATGTAAGCCATCTGCCTTCCTCGCAATGCTCACACCCAGCGCTCCGCGAAATGAGTTGCTCCAGATGCTCGCCCGCCCCACCTGTACAAAGATCTGATCTGCCTGCCCCGTCTGCTGCGCAACAACATCCCCACCTCGATTGAACACATTGACAAGATGATTTGCCAGGCCCTGGGGATCGATATTTCCATTATAAACACGTTCTTCCATCTTTTCCCCATTTCTCTCTATTAAATGCTTTTCCTTATTTTGGATAGATATGGAGTAGTGATGACGAAAGGGAGGAAGTCTACCTTCTCTACCTCTCATCGTTACAAGGATAGCACGGACGAAAAAGGCGAAAGGTGACATAGAGAGCACGCAACTGCAAAGAAGCACCTGTAAGCCTGCGGTATAGTTTGCGATTGCGTTTAAAAGGCGTAGCGGATGGTACAGTAGGGCAAGTGTTTGTTGAGCAGCGTGCGGAAATCGTTAACGAAGCCGCGCTTGATATCCAACTTATAGCGTAGATTCTGTCCGCCGCCGGCTTGAGAGACTTTGGCCTCTTGTAGCTCGGGCTTCCAGAGTAGCGCTTCGGCCTTTGGATGCCATTGGAGATTTACCTTGTGGAGCTCCTCGTTGTGTGTCAAAAAGATGACCTCTGCCTGGAGCTGCTGCTTTGCCTGCGACGAGAGCGTATCATCGATCTGCTCAAAAAGCTGCTTGTAGTCCTCCAGCCAGTTTTCGTAGTAAATGATTGGTCCTAGATTAATATTGACCTCGTAGCCCGCCGCGAAGAAATCATTGATGGCCGCAATGCGTTCGCTAATAGGCGCAGTGCGCACATCAACCACACGCGAGATAGACGCGGGCATCAGGCTAAAGCGCATACGCGTCTTGCCCTGTGGGTCGTACGTGAGCAGATCGCGATTGACATATTTGGTTGCAAAGGTCCCTTTTGCATTGGGCAGGCGGCGGAAGAGTGCGATCAGATCCTTCACATTGTCGCAGATCATCGCATCCACCGAGCAGTCGCTATTTGTCCCAAGCTCGTAGACCCAATACGTCGGATCGGCCTGTGACGGCTCCCACTTAAAGCCCTGCTTGCCAGCGTGCTTCTCAATCGTCGCGCAGATCTGCTCGCTATTCACAAACGTCGTAATAGGATTGGCGAAACCTTTGCGACGGGCGACGTAGCAATAAACGCAGGCCATTGAGCAACCGTTTGCGTGTGATGGTGCAACGAAGTCGCAACTGCGGTAAAAAGGAGTGCACTTAAGCGTCTTTTTCACACCAAGTACAAGCACATCTCTTTTCACCTTATTCCAATCCTCAACGAGTGCTTCATTTCTGTGCAGTTCAGGGATATTCCAGTGCGAGGCAACCTCGATCCGCTTCGCGTCTGGATAATGTGCGAAAATCTCCTGTCCACGCGAATAGTTCAATACGGCTTGCTCATAGTAGATCGTATTAATATTTAGTAGATTATTTAACATACTAATTTTTCCTCTCTACTATAAGCATAAAGTTCTAAGATGGAAGGTGTCAACATTTCAGCGTCCCTTGATATATGCATCTAGATAAAATTTTATGTCGGCTTGCAAGCAATGCTAAAGATGGGCTACGATAGTGCGTAGACTATAGAGATAGAAGGAATGTAAGGAGAAAGAAAGATACGATGCAAAATACAACAGGGAATATTTCGGCAAACGATATCGAGCAATATGTGACGCATGGCTACGCGGATAATAATGGAGTAAAGATTCACTATGCTAGTTTGGGTACGGGGCCCCTCGTCGTGATGGTGCACGGTTTTCCCGACTACTGGTATACCTGGCGGAATCAGATGGTCGCGCTGGCTCCGCAGTATCAGACCGTCGCGCTCGACCTGCGCGGCTATAATTTGAGCGATAAGCCGAAGGGCGGCGAGAACTATAAGATGCGCGAGTTGCTGGGCGATGTCCGGGCCGTAATTCAAGCGCTGGGGCAGGAGAAGGCTATCGTTGTTGGGCATGACTGGGGCGGTGCGATCTCCTGGCAGTTTGCGATGCATATGCCGCAGATGACCGAGCGCTTGATTATTCTCAACCTTCCTCATCCACGCGGTATGGCGCATGAGCTGACGACCAATCCTGAACAGCAAAAGAACAGCGAGTACGCGCGCAACTTCCAGCAAGAGGGGGCGCACGAAAAACTGACTCCTGAAGGGCTGGTGGGCTGGGTAAAAGATCCCGTCGCGCTTCAGCACTACCAGGAGGCATTTCGTCGTTCAGATATTGAGGCTATGCTGCACTACTATAAGCAGAACTATGCGCGCCCACCTTATCAGGAAGTTTCATCACCCCTCGTCAAAGTGCAGGCCTCAGTATTACAAATTCACGGCCTGGAAGACCGCTTCCTTCTAGCAGGAGGCCTCAACAATACCTGGGAATGGGTGGAGAAAGATTGGACCCTGCTCACCATCCCTGGCGCGGGCCACTTCGTCCAGCACGATGCTGCTGACCTCGTCTCACGTACCATGCTTAGCTGGTTAAACCGCTAACTATGCTCAGCAAGAAAATACCAGGGCCAGCATCTATAAAAGGTGCTGACCCTGGTATTTTCTTATAGCCGTAAAAGATAGGAGAGTTTCTTCAAAGAGTTCATTGCTTCCGCATCCTGGTCAGAGCGATCAAGAGTGCAAGTGGTAGCAGAATGAGAACGCCAAGAGTAACGATCTGCCCAACCTGATCGAAGAGAGAAAAGTGCATCAGGTGATTAAGATGATAAGTGAAATGTGAAGTTGCGTAGACCAACCATGCGAGCAGTATGACCTGGATAAGACGACGTTCCAACGAGATTGTCACCCAGGTAAATAGCAGTGTAAAGCTCAGGTTTAACGCGCCAACATCACGTACGAGATGCTCATTGTAGGGAGGAAGAAGTGCTACCCAGGGATGACCAGGAGCTGGAAATGTTGTAAAAAAGGATTCTGGTGCGAAGAGCGCCCAGATACCAACAACTGCTGTAGTGAGAACAAAAAAAGCCAGGCTAGCGCGTAGCCAGATCAATGGACGTGCTGTATGTTTCGATGGATCAGACTCTTTAACTAACGCTTGCATGATTTCTACCTCCTGTTACAGGTGTATAGCGCTGCTCTTGCAGCCATTGAGACCACGTTGTCTGTCCACGTAAGGGTTCGTCGGGGCAGGTATTCTCGCCGCGACGAACCCTTCGTGCAAATTTGCCCGGAAGCCAGAGAGGAACAATAAGACGACGCATTCCTTGCCATGTGAGCCATGTATGAGCCATCTCTCCAATCGTCAAAACTTCAGGGCCAGCATAGTCGGGTGCGTGACCACTCGGACCAGATGTGACAAGTTTGCATAAGCGCTGTGCCACTTCTCGTGCATCGACTGTTTGCACTTTAAAATCTGTGGGGAGCAGTGAGACGAAGGGAATTTTTGCTGCCTGTTGCAGGAGGAGATCAACAAACTCGTGGAACTGGGTTGCACGTAGAATCGACCAGGGGATGTCGCTGCTTTTAATCATCTCCTCAACCATGAGTTTGTATCGGTAATACGGAAATGGAGTGCGATCAATACCCACAATCGAGATATAAACGATGTGTTTCACTCCGGCCTCACGCGCCACTTTCAGCAGGCGTTGTGTGCCGACAACATCAATTTGCTGCGCTTGCTGTGGGTTGGTTGCTGTATGCACGATCACGTCGCAGCCTTTGACCGCTTCTGCGAGTTCCATTTCGCTCTCCATCTGTGCCTGTGCCCATTCACTTCCAGGTTGTAGATCGGTTGGTTGAGGTTTTCGGCTCATAATGCGAGCTGTATAGCCTGTTTCGAGCAGATGTGTTACCACCTGGCGGCCAAGATATCCCGTCCCGCCGGTAACCAGTACCTTTAACATATGTTGCTCCTTTACTTCCTGATGGAATAGATGATCTTGTTTGTATACTGAGTTGCCCATGAGACGAGATAGGCGATGCATGTGTGACAACATAAAGAGAATTACATAGCGTCTTTCTTGTTCTTTCTAAGTAGAGTGTATGTGAGACAGAGAAGAACGAAACTTGACATGCTGTAGCGAATACATTCATGAGCAAAAGTTGTCACACATACCTTGCGTATCTCGTCTCATGGACAAACTCTGTCAGGTAGAATAGCTTCTCATATTCTGAGTTTCCTGGAGACTATGATGAATCAGGACAAGACGTTTCAAGAGTATAGGCCTCTGCTCTTTTCCATTGCCTACCAGATGTTGGGAAGTGCGATGGATGCGGATGACTGTTTACAAGAGGCATATGTACGCTGGCATACTGCGCTTAAGCGAGGCGAAGCGATTCAGTCGGCAAAGACGTATTTGTGTACAATAGTGACTCATCTGTGCATCGATCAGGCGCGTTCAGCTCGTGCCCGAAGGGAAACGTATGTTGGGGTCTGGCTTCCAGAGCCGCTTGTTGCATCGGATTCGACTGATCCGGCAGAGATGGCAGATTTTGCAGAGGCGCTCTCTATGGCCTTGTTTCTCCTGCTAGAGCGTCTGTCTCCAGTTGAGCGGGCGGTTTTTTTGCTGCGGCAGATCTTTGACTATGAGTATGCCGAAATCGCACAGATTGTAGAAAAGAGCGAAGAGAATTGCCGACAGATTGTGCGCCGCGCCCGGCAACATCTGGATACACGCCATCTCCATCAAGAAGTCTCTCTAGAGCAGCGTGAGCAATTGACGCAGCAATTTTATCAAGCCTGTACTACTGGAGATATGGAAGGGCTTTTGTCTCTGCTAGCTAAGGATGTGGTGATGCACTCGGATGGTGGTGGGAAGGTGAATGCAGCGCGCAATCCTATTTATGGAGCGGAGAAAGTTGCGCGCGGGCTACTGGGCATCGTGCATAAAATGTCTGCCGACCTGGCGTGGCGGACCATGCTGGTGAATGGGCAAGCTGGATTTGTCGCCTATCTCAACGCTATGCCGGTGAGCGTAGTATACATTGAGATAGGCGAGGACCACATTCAGGAGATTGATATTATTATCAATCCGGATAAACTTCAGCAGATTCCTCACCTATCTCTGGAAGAGAAGTAACAGGGATAGCGGAAAGAAATCAGTAAAAACGCTACACTTGTTGTAAATTAGTTGATGCGCTTTTCGTGACCTTTCCACTCTTTCTCGCGTAAAACATATTTCTGTATTTTGCCGGTCGAGGTTTTGGGTAGATCTCCGAATGCCACTGCTACTGGACTCTTGAAGTGGGCTAGACGTTCGCGGCAGAAGGCGATGATCTCTTGCTCCGTTGCGCTCTGTCCCGGTTTCAAGGTCACAAACGCCTTTGGGCGCTCGCCCCACTGTGCGTCGGGAATGGCGACGACTGCACACTCTATGACGGATGGATGTTGTGCGATGACTTGTTCCACCTCGATCGTCGAGATGTTCTCGCCACCCGAAATGATCACATCTTTCGCCCGGTCGCGCAGTTCGATATAGTTGTTGGCATGCCAGACGCCGATATCGCCGGAGTGATACCAGCCGCCGCGAAATGCCTCGGCGGTCGTCGTCTCGTTATTGTAGTATCCTTTGGCGACGTTGTTGCCGTGCATGATGACCTCGCCCATCGTCTGCCCGTCGCGTGGCACATCATGCATATCCGCATCGACGATGCGCGCCCGCTCGGCCACGACGTTGCCCTGTCCCTGGGTTGCGAGCAGACGGGCCTGCTCTGCCTGGGGGAGTTCGTCCCATTCGCTGTGCCATTCACAGATAGTATAGGGGCCATACGTCTCGGTGAGACCATAGACGTGGATGGGAGAGATGTTGAGTTGTTTCAGTTGGCTCAGGAGGGTGGGCGATGGTGGGGCACCGGCGATGGTGGCTACAATTTGCTTCTCGATGCGGTGAGCCTTTGGATTGTTCGCCAGGAAGATCTGAAGGGTGGGAGCGCCGCAGTAGTGCGTAATGCCCTCGCTTTCGAAGGTGTCCCAAACTATGGCGGGATCGGGTCGGCGCAGGCAGACATGGGTTGCTCCCACCGCCGTCACGGCCCAGGTAAAGCACCAGCCGTTGCAGTGAAACATCGGTAGTGTCCACAGATAGATGCTTGTGCTATTCATGCCGGTCGAGATGACTTCGGCGAGCGCGTTAAGATACGTTCCGCGATAGGTATACATCACACCTTTAGGATTCCCTGTGGTGCCGGAGGTGTAGTTAATCGAGATCGTCTCTTCCTCGTCCTCCAGCCAGCTTGTTACGGGTTCAGGTGAACCGGCGGCTAGGAGTGCTTCGTAGGGGTCACTGGGTGCTCCACTATCTGCTATGTGGGTGATTTGAATGTCGGCCAGGTCTAGATGTTCCACAAGGGGATAAAGCTCGTCATCTACGAAGAGGTACTTTGCGCCAGAATGATGCAAAATAAAGTTGATCTCGGGTGAACTCAGGCGTGTGTTGATGGCGACGAGGATGCCACCGGCTGCTGGAACCGCGTAGTGCGCCTCTAAAAGAGGAGGAATATTCGGACACAAAAAGGCCACGCGATCATGTTTCTGCATGCCCATCGCGCGCAACTGCGAGGCCAGGCGGTAGACGCGATCGGCGAACTCGCGATAGGTGTACTGCCGCTCTCCGTGTACGACTGCGACCTTGTCTGGAAAGACCAGCGCACTGCGTTCCAGAAAGCTCACCGGGGTCAACTCCGTTCGATATACTTTCTCCGTCATAGTAGGCTCCTTGCTACTCCGCAAAATGTTCTTGGCAACAAGACGTAGTTCCGAGACATTTTCAGGCCGTGACTGATACTGCTCACACCACTCAAGATAGTATCATTCCTGACATCTCTAACATCTATAGTGATGCCAGGGACTATTAATTGGTGTAATTATATCACCATGCAAGCTGAACGCTAGCTAATAAAAATCAGCATCTTGAAAGAACTGCTTACTCCGGAGCCTTGCAACGCAAAGGAGATGGTGAGCGTGTTACATATATTGATGCTGAGTATTCCGATGGCTTGAATAGTCTTGATAAAGGTGGACTGTGATAGAAATTGGATGATACAAATCTGCTCAAAAGCATACAGAACTTACCACGATTAGAAAGATAGCAGGGAAGGGTACTCTCTCCCCGCCAGGAGCAAGCTATGGATCAGAAGGCCACGCAAGGAACAAAAGCAACAACGACAGCGGTAGATGACCGAGGTACCTCTTCTAGAGAAACGACCCATCACCACCTTGCACATATGCCCAGCATTTTCCGCTCAGGTTCGGCGACGGGTGATGGCAAGGAGCATGCGAACAAGTGGGCAGTGCTTGCCATCTCTGCGGCTGGTGGCTTTATGACGACGCTGGACTCGTCGATCGTCAACATTGGCTTGCCAGCCATAGCGAAAACGTTTGGCGTTGGAGTCAGCGGGGCTATCGAGTGGATCATTATTGGCTATCTCATCGTCATCGCCGCCGTCCTGCTCTCCTTTGGTCGCCTGGCTGATATGATTGGTCGTAAGCCTATTTATGAACTGGGGCTGGTTATTTTCGTGGTGGGCTCGATTCTTAGCGGTGCTGCACCCTCACTAGGATTTCTTATAGCCGCACGTATATTTCAAGGCCTGGGTGGCGCGCTTATTTTCTCTGTCAATATCGCGATGATCACGAGCGTTTTTCCGGCGAGTGAGCGTGGGCGGGCGCTGGGGTGGAACTCGGTGATTATCGCGCTGGGTATTAGCGTGGGTCCGACGATTGGGGGTATTATTACTCAGTATTTGACCTGGCGTTGGATCTTTTACGTCAATGTGCCGGTGGGTATTCTTGTTTTGCTTGCCACGGTACGCATTCTCACGGAGCGTGCGCATAAGGGGCAGGGACGTTTTGATCCTGTCGGCGCGGGGCTCTTTGCTATTGGCCTTGCCTCGCTTACGTTGGGACTCTCGTTTGGTCAGGAGTGGGGCTGGACCTCGCTGGGCTTGGTTGCGGCTGTGTTAATAGGGGTGGTTGCGCTTACTGCGGCGATCTTTGTCGAGCGGCGGGTGCCAGATCCGATCCTCGATCTCGCTTTGTTGACGAACCGTGTCTTTGCCTCATCCAACGTCAGCTTTATTCTGTGTATGCTTGCTCTGTTTGCTCCAGGGTTTCTGCTGCCATTCTACTTTGAAGAGCTGCGAGGCTTCTCTGTTGTTCAGTCAGGTTTACTGTTGACGCCTCTGCCCATTACTCTGGCCATTATGGCACCGATAAGTGGCACGTTGGCGGATCGCGTTGGATCACGCTGGCTCTCGCCTTTAGGTCTGGCTATTGCTTGCCTGGGACTCTTTTTCCTCAGTCAGATCAATGCGCAGAGCACGCTGTTAGACATCATCTGGCGGCTCATCTTTATAGGCGTCGGCCAGGGACTTTTCCAGGCACCTAATACTCGTGCTATGATGGGTGCGGCTCCACGCTCTGAGCAAGGTGTCGCCTCTGGCCTGCTCGCTACTGGACGCGTCATTGGACAGAGTTTAAGTGTTGCGCTGGCTGGAACCATATTCACCAGTTTAGGGGCTGCGGCGGCGGGAACACTCCTTGCTGCAAAGGCGCATCAGCTTCCGGCGAACAGGATCGGCGAGCTGCAGAATACATTCGTCAACGGCTTCCACTACGCTCTCTTGCTTTGCGCTGCCTTCGCCGCACTTGGCATCCTCACTGCACTTGTGCGTGGAGATGAAAACAAGAAAGCATCTTCATCAGGTACCACGAGCCAGGCTGCTGTATCGTAGGAATTGTGTTTGTGAGGATACTACCTTCCACCAACACAAAAAGGATTTATATCGGCGAGCATTCGAATAAAAAGCGGAAGAGGCATGTGGGGCAGCAAAACATGCAGTGCTGAAGCGTGGATTCGGCCGATCGAATCGGCGGGCTCTCCGACGTGAACCTTCTTGTGTTGTGGAGAGAAGGGGTTGATAGGAGTGTCGCACTTCAATACTACAATGTTTGATGAGGTATTTTTTACGTTTTGCACATTTTCAGGCTCCTATGCGTTGCATAGGAGCCTGAAAATGTGCAAAACGTAAAAAACAGATGTAAAAAATGATCGAAAGTGTTACGCTTTCAAGCCTGTCATTGCGATACCGCGAATGATCTGGCGTTGCAAGATGATGTAGACGAGGATCAGGGGCAGGATGGCGATGACCGAGCCGGCCATGATCTGTGTCCATTGGGTGGAGAACTGGCCCTTGAACTGGTTGAGCACCAGAGGTACGGTAAAGTTGCTGGGTGTGTTCAGCATGATCAGCGGTAGCATGAAGTTGTTCCACTGGCTGATAAATGTGAGGATGCCCAATGCCGAAAGTGGTGCGCGGAGGAGAGGAAAGACGATTCGCCAGAAAACCGTCCAGCGGTTGGCACCATCGACAATAGCGGCCTCCTCAAGCTCGTCCGGAATGCCCATGATAAACTGGCGCATCAGGAAGACGCCAAAGGCATTGAAGAGAGCGGGCGGGAGAATCAAGGCGAGCAGCGTATCGAGCAGGCCCAGGTTGCGCATGATCAGGAAAAGCGAAATGAGTGTGACCTGGAATGGAATCATCAACGTGGCCAGGAACAGGAAGAACAGCACATTGCGTCCTGGAAATTTGATCTTTGCAAAGGCATAGCCAGCCATTGAGCAGGTAATCAACGTCGCTACGACTATAGTTCCGCTAACTATAGCGCTATTCAAGTACGCCTGTCCAAATGGTAGAGCCTGGAGGGATGCTGGATAGTTATCCCAGATAAACGGATTGGGAATCCAGACAGGTGGAATGCGGAAGGCTTGCGAGTTATCCTTGAGCGAAGTGAGCACTGTCCATACGAAAGGGCCAGCCATAATCACGACGCCAATGAGTAACAAGATATGGAGTATTGTAGCGGAAGCTATGTCAGTCCATTTTCTGGGTGGCCGATACTCCTTTGCTGCCTGATTGTTATCCACCACCTTGCTCGGGTTAATAGTTTGTTGTGCCATGAGCGTGTTCCTCTTTCTATTACCAACGCAGAATAGAACTATTGACTACACATCGTAGGTGACCCAACGTCGTTGGAACCAGAACTGCATCAACGTCAAGGCCAGGATAATCACAAACAAAATGACCGAGGCCGCGCTGGCAGGACCGAACTTAAAGAGTTCAAAAGCCTGATGGTAGATGTGATAGACCATTGTGTAGCTGTCCTTACCAGGTCCACCGCCAGTAAGCACAAAGGTCTGATCGAAGATCTGAAACGAATTGATGATCGCAATCACCACAGCGAAGAAGATGGTGGGCGACAGCAGAGGTAGCGTAACGTTTCTGAACAGTTGCCAACGATTCGCTCCGTCGATACGTGCAGCCTCTGAATAGGAAGCTGGAATGCCCTGTAAACCTGCCAGGAAGATGATCATGTTGAAGCCAATCCCCTGCCAGATAACGACAGTCGCTATAGATGGTATAACTAGATTATGGTTAGTCAACCAATTCACACCAGGAAGATTGAACCAGACCCGCAAAAGCTGGTTGATCAACCCGAAGTCGCCATTAAGCAACCAGAGCCAGATAACGGATACCGCCACTGAACTCGTTACTACTGGCATAAAAAACAAAACACGGTACACATCCTTAAAGCGAACATTATTCAAGGCAAGAGCCGCAAGTAGAGAGAGAATAATGCCCCCTGGCACCACAATAAGTGTATACTCAAGCGTATTCGTCAGCGAGATGTGTAAGTCGCTGCTGTTGAACTGATCAATGAAGTTTTGGAAACCTACGAAAGAGATGTCGCCCAATCCATCCCAGCTAACTGTACTGAGGTAAAAAACAGTAAGAAGGGGGATGAGTGAGAATACCAGCAAGCCAAGCAATTGTGGAAGGATAAATATATATCCCCACATTGCATCACTGCGTTTCCTTCTTAGCTCGTTGTTTGTTGCCGAAGTCGCGCGAGGGGTTTCAAGCGCCTTTACTTGGTATTCCATGCTAGCTACCGTTCCCTATCTTTCTAGATGGCTAGAGGGAAAGCGACGGTGTCACTTCCCCTTCTGCCTAAAAGGTAACGACTATTCCCGTGTAGCAAACTACTGCTGTTTCGATTGTGCCTCTTTAATGCGCGGATTGGCCAGAGGTGCAATTGAAGCTAGTGTTGTTTTCACATCTTTTCCTTGTAGCCACATAGGGTCTAGTGTTGTCTTAATATCGTCGGACAGGCCGGCAGTGCCCATCTCAGCTGGGAAGAGTGCATAGCCAACGTTGCGTGCATCCAGAAGGTAGTGAGCATGGGTGGGATCATTTCCATCTGTGACCACGTGATCAGGTCCCTTAATAGATGGTACTGCGTTCCCCCCACCTTGTAAGCGGAAGTTCTGGCCGTCTACGGAGACATAATTTGTGAGGAAATCAAAAGCGCCGTTCTGATCTTTTGTCCTTTTATTCATAACGATATAGGCTAGCGCGACAACTGCCGGTTCAATCTTGCCGCTGAAGGATGGGAATGGAACTGCATCGTATTGCAGGCCCTTCGCCGTTTTGAACTCCGGTAGGAACCAACGGCCACATGCAATGAAACCAACTTGATTGCCTATAAATGCGAGATCATCGCCCTGACCCTTTGGTAAGTTACCCTGATAAACAATCTTCTTATTACGGATATTGGTAGCGAGCCAGTTAATGGCGTCAAACGATTTAGGATCTTCGTGAGCAATGAAATCGCCGTAACCATTATTATCGTAAACCTTACCGCCATTAACGGTAACCCAGTTCCAGAAGTTAACGCTGCTAGAATCCAATATGTAGCCGTACTTATTACTGGCGTGGATCTTGTCTATCATTTCCTGGAAGGCATCGCGTGTCCACTTCCCCTGCTCATATATGTCTGCTGGCATGGTAGTGATGCCTGCATTTTGCAGAACAGATTTGTTGTACCACAGAAGAAAAGGATTGCAGTCGACGGGCACTCCGTAAATCTTGCCGCTCTTCGTCCTAGCAGCACCCCATAAGCCTTGAATGTAATCTTCTGGCTTCCCTTTGCTGTTTGAGCCTGAGAGCATTGGAGCCAAATTGATGATAGTTTGATTTGCAACGAGCTTACCGATATCGCCATCACCGACATAAAATATATCGGGCGCGACACCCCCGTTGAGCTCTGTAAGAATCTTGGAGAAGTAGTTGTTGTCAGCTGTGGGGATAAAACTGTATTGTACATTCGCCTTGTGAGTCTTGTTGTAGTTCGCGGTAAATGCCTTGAAGCGCTCGATCTCGCCAGGCTGAGCCCAGTTCGACCACTTAATCGCATTACCCTGGCCGCCCGCACCACTGCCACCGCCGCCTCCGCATGCCTGAAGCATCGCTGCTATGCCGCTAAAAGAGACGCCCGCTGCGAGTGCACGGCTAATGAAATCACGACGGTTGATGCGACCGGATTGCAAATCCTCAAAAAGATCACTTGCTGTACCCATGTAATGATTGATCTTGCCCCGATTTGAAAGAGTCCCTAAAGCTGAGATATACTCAATCAAGCTTGGGAAAGGGATCAACAATGGGCAAGATGCAAAAAGTCTACACGAAAGAATTCAAAGAGGAAGCAGTAC
>JAABUQ010001184.1_pt1 | contig 57649 bp, 46 predicted proteins | sample 5560001 | NCBI WGS metagenome assembly JAABUQ01 (sample SAMN10711888, study PRJNA513371) | rock metagenome | isolation source: Antarctica rocks | place: Antarctica: Victoria Land, Finger Mt nord | collected 2015-12-18
AAGGCTTGGGGGGCGGCTTGGAGGGGAATATTCCTTCTTTTCACGACCCTAGACCGAGGGAAACTAAATATGCGAAACCTGCATACCTGCAACAAGAGCACGAGTCACCACCTCCAATTTGACGGTTTGCTCTTGTTGCGGGTTTGTCCGTTCGTGTGAAAGCGTGTGTAGTGCCGTTGGCGGGTATACGGGTTTCGCGGGTTGCTATTCCCCAAAAGGAGGAAAAATAGCTCCTGTATTCTTCTAAAAAGGCTTGGGGGGCGGCTTGGAGGGGAATATTCATTCTTTTCACGACCCTAGACCGAGGCAAAACAGACCCGCGAAACCCGCATACCCGCACCACTGGAGCCAAACACGCAACACATGATGAGCGACACACACGCGACGAGAAGGGAAATTGACACGGGCGGGTACAATCCCCTCCGTCTTTGACAAGACGCCCCTACGGTCATCGTGGCGCGTTGTTTGCACACAAGGAGAAGGATATGCAACAGGAGCCGGTGTGTCGGCGTTGCGGCAAGCCGATCCAACAGGTCCCCGGTCATAAGCTGCGCATGTACTGCAAAGATGGCTCCTGTAAGCAACTGGCAAGCAGGAGACGCCAACGAGAGAAGCATCTGCAACTGTTGCGGGGGCAGTGGAGTATGCTGCCGCAGGCCACACAAGGATACCTGGAAACGCTCGCAGATCACTACGACGAGCAGGCCGCACATCTAGCATTCGATGCGTTGAAAGCGTGCTTTTCGCAAGGAAGCTATTCCCAGCTTCTTTCTTTCCATCGTCTCTGGAGTCGAGGGGAATGACCTTCTTTAGAGGGCAATAGTCAACACCCGTTGTTGACCATTGCTCCTCTTGCGGGTTTGTCCGTTCGTGTGAAGTCGCCTGTAGTGCCATTCGCGGGTTTGCGGGTTTGCGGGTCTGTTTTGCCTGGGTCCAGGGTAAAACGTTCAGACCCTCGACGGGAGGACCTGGTAGGCACGTGCTTCCGTCGAGGGGAGAGCATTCCGGGGAAGGACAAAAGGGAGCAATGGTCAACAATCAATGTTGACCATTGCTCCCTTTGCAGGTATGCCCCCTTGCGTGAACCCGCCTGTAGAGCCATTCGCAGGTTTGCAGGTTTGCAGATGTGTTTTCCCTCGCTCTGACCTAAAAATAGCCCGTTGCGTCCGCCCGTTGCCCCAGAGACACAAGCATCACAGAACAGTGTTCCCCCCTAGCATACGTAGACCCTTGATAGCAGCTGCTCCTGTCGAGCGTCGAGCATCCTGCGGTACTCATTCGGGATGCTCTGTGTATAGAGATCATTGGAGAGAAGAGCCTTACAAGCGGCTTTCGTGCCAGCCAGAAAGGAAGCGATTGATGGACGAGAACCAACACCACATTCACGCCTGGGTAGAACGTACTCTCAAGCGACTCCAAGAGATTGAAGCAAGCCAGGAGGATGCAAGGGCAAAGCGGTTACGAGCATCCGTTAACGTGTGTTTCTTGCTGCAAGAGATGGCTACGACGTATCTTCCACGCGAAACGCAAGCAGGTATTCATCACCTGGTAGCGTTGTACCTGAACCTAGAGCAATGAGAACGTCAGGGCGTGAGCTAGGAATACGCGCCCCTATAAAATACATAGTTCATTGAGTAGAACCGCTTGAGAGGTTGTTTTATAGCCTTTAAGCGGTTTTTGATTGCGTCGTAATGTTAGTGTCACACAAAGGGCTATCAGCATGACAGAAGGTAAACAGTCCTGGCGTCGTAAGAAGAAGGACAGCAAAGCATCAAGAGAACCTACTGTAGCACCAATGACGCTTGAAAAAGCGTTAGAGGTATTTCTATTAGCACAAGATGCTATGGGCAACTCTAAAGCCACTCTACAAGACTACAAGATGGTTGTAGGTATCTTCTTACGGTATATGTCTGAGACACACAAACACACGGCTATCAAGCAGATCACAGAAGCAGATGTACTAGGCTGGCTGTCCTACTTGCGGAACACGACAAACAAGCAAGGCAAGCCGTATAGTAGTCGTTCCATTGAGACGTATAGTAGAGATGTTGCAGCATTTTTCAAATGGCTTGTTGAACATAAGCACATCACAGTTAACCCTATGGCACAAGTAAAGATGCCAAAGGTAGAAAAAGCTCTTATTCGTGTGTTCACTGAGAACGAACTAGAACGCCTGGATGCTGCATGCGAACGTCCAGCAAAGGGGAGATCACTCACATCTGATGAGCGAAAAGCGTTAGCGGCGCGTGATAGGGCGTTCTTGTGGTTATTGCTTTCAACGGGTATACGCCTCTCTGAAGCGTGCGGTCTACTCTTCAAAGACATTGATTGGAATGCAAATATGATCTACGTTCGTGGGAAGGGCGCAAAAGAGCGGCGTATACCTATGGGTAAAGTTGCACGTCAACATTTGAATACATACATTCAGTATTGGAGAGGTGAACCGACAGACCCAACGAATGAGCATGTGTTTCTTAACGCCTTTGGTAATCCGCTAAGACGCTCGGCGGGTCAAGAAATCTTTGTCCGTCTTAAAGAGGTTGCAGGCATCACGGATAAGCGCGTGAGTGCTCATACATGCCGCCATTGGTTTGCGGTCAATATGATTAAACGGGGACTACCTAGCACCGTTCTGCAAGGCTTGTTAGGGCATGAGCAACTAGAGATGATTAATACGTACGTGCGCCTGGCTGAACAGGATAGTAGGGCACTGTATGAAAAGTATTCTCCCGTTGATGCCTTGGAGATGCACCACACGTCAAAGGGCAAGAGGGAACACATACGCCAATGGCGTAACGCTCGGAAGAAGGGCAAGCGTCAAGAGGATACGCCCGATTAAGGAGAGAGAGGGCGTACTTGACACAAGTTACACGCATTTACGTTTGTGCAGGTGTTTTATGATTAAGTTAGGGCAACGGTGCGTATTGTGCTCGGTTATCGGCGTTCTCAGTAGATGCTGACAACCGCGCATTTTACGCACTACATTTCTAAAATGGCTTGTAGAGCGGATTTGTAGGGTACAGACTGGACAAAAAAACAGAAATGATCTACACTTACTTAACATTCTCTTAACACAAGTAGACTGAAAGTAGGTGTTCTCGTTGGTCGCTACTCAAACACGACAGACTTTTTTGCCCAGGAGAGGTACAAAGGTGTCTTCGATACAATCATCTCAAGTTGCTCGTTCCACGGTGGCTGAAAGCTGGCGGTGGATGTGGCCTGACATTTTGATGCGTATTCTTCCAATGGGTGCGGTTCCTTTCATCTACGTTGCAGTTCTTCGTCTTCCGCTATCATTCTTAGGATTGACTCTGCACGATGTGCCACAGCAGGTGTTTATTGGGCTGCTCATTGGTGTTGCAATGGCGGCATTCGCGGCAACATATCGTATGTTCATCGTTGGTCCCTGGTTCCGCTGGCCCACTCTCAACGATCACCTGTTTCAAGGCTTATTCTATCTGTTCATCAATGGGCCAGTTGAGGAACTCTTCTTTCGTGGCCTTGTCCTTGCCGCGGTAACACAATGGACAGGATGGCTTGGTTGGGGATGGCTGGTCAGCACAGTTGCCTACACACTCTATCATCGCCTGGGTAAATGGAGTTGGCGTAGCGTTGGTGGAGTTGGATTGGCTAGTATCGTTTTCAGCCTTGTATACTTGTTACAGTCAAGTCCACGCTCTCTACTAGCAGTTGTCATCATACATGGCTTCACCACAAGTGGCTTTCTAAGTTGGGGCGATGAGGTGCTTTTCCGCAGGTGGAAATATAGGCAGACCAGAGAGGTAGCTAAGTAATCTGATCCAGGTATGGCTTGTAGTGTTGCAACAAGTTGCTGGTAATGTCCCTTGTTGCGATTGACAACACGCACCTCTTGCAATGGACGTATAGCGCGAATTGCGAGAACCTGCGTTCTCCTTCAGAAACTGTCCTATATCGTTACCTTCATGTACCCAGTTCGTCTAGCCATTAAGATACGATTATTCGAAGTATCTAGCAAGATATATTCTCTTTTTATATCATTTCGGAGGTCCAATTCTTTGAAAATCGCTGTTACCGGTGGAGCAGGTTTTATTGGCTCCAATCTATGTACACGCTTGCTCGACGAGGGACACAATGTCCTATGTGTTGATAACTTGATTACCGGCTCTACGCGGAATATAGATCCATTACGTGACCATCCTCATTTTACGTTTGTACAACATGATGTGACACAACCGTTTCCTTTTGAGGCTGAAGCTATCTTCCACATGGCAAGCCCTGCCAGTCCTATTGGCTATATGCATCATCCCATTGAAACAATTCTGGTGAACAGCCAGGGAACGTATCAAATGTTAGAGGCGGCACGCAAGCAACAGGCAATGTTTCTTATTTCTTCTACCTCCGAGATATACGGCGATCCACTGGTTCATCCACAGCGAGAGGACTACTGGGGCAATGTCAATCCCATTGGTCCGCGGGCCTGTTACGATGAAAGCAAACGCCTCGGTGAGACGCTCACCATGGAATACTATCGCCAGTTCCAGCTTAATGCCCGCATTGTCCGCATCTTTAACACCTATGGTCCAAATAGCCAGGTAGATGATGGTCGTATGATCCCAAATTTTATCACACAGGCATTAAAGAATGAGCCGCTCACCATCTATGGTGATGGCAGCAAAACGCGCAGCATCTGTTATGTGAGTGATCTCGTTGATGGCCTGCTTCGTGCAATGTTTCAACAGAGTACAGCAGGAGAGGTTTTCAATCTGGGCAATCCAGAAGAGCATACTGTTCTTGAATACGCTCAGACGATCATTCAGCTCTGTGATGCTTCTTCGCCTGTCATTTATGAGTCGAGCCGTATTGACGACCCTGAGCGTCGTCGTCCGAACATTTCTAAGGCTCAGCAGGTGTTAGGTTGGCAGCTTAAGGTCGGCATGGAAGACGGACTACAACGCACTATTGAGTGGTTCCGCAGTCACACTACGCATCTGTCAACGGTCTCCTAGTCGATAAGTCGTTATCTGGAAGTTTAAGGCAGAGATGTATCCGCATGTATAATCCTGTTGTAGATAGGTTAGGCCAAGATACTCAGACCTCTCGTAACTCGGTTTTCTCAAGAGTGCTTTCTGTGCTGCGCGGAAACGCGACAACAGAGAATCTGGTAGGCTTGATCGGCGCTCTCTTCGCGCTTTTTTGCCTACTGTTTCTGCCCAGTTCTAACTTCTGGAATATTCGCCTTCCTCTCTACCTTGTAGTCGTCATATGGACGCTGCTTCGTCCTCGCGTTGCCCTCTACCTTCTTCCCGTAGCAATACCGTGGGGCTCGCTTGATACAATCACCGTAGGAGGACTCAACGTAAATAGCACGGACATTCTCGTAGCGCTCTTAACGGCAAGCTGGCTTCTGGGTTTTGTATTACGGTCACAGGGTATTGTAGGCGCTGGCCCACTCGACCATGACACACACGCTCTTCCTCGCTACCTCGTCATTGCGGTGATAGCGCTCCTCTTCACAATGCTGCTCTCCACAGTCACGGCATTGAGTGTCCGTTCTAGCACAAAAGAGATCATTAAGTGGGTAGAGGTGCTGATAGTAGTTCTCGTAGGAGCAAAGTATCTGCGCACGCGTAATCAAATCTGGACACTTGTCGTGATTATAGTTCTCGCGGGCATCTCGCAGGCTTTCTATGGCTACGCACAGAATTATCTCAATCTGGGTCCACAATCGTTCATACGAGATTCAGCGCTGCGCGTCTATGGCACCTTTGGTCAACCAAATCCCTATGCAGGCTACATCAATATGTCGCTGCCCATCGCACTCTCATTGACATTACTTGGACACAACTGGGCCACGCGCATCCCTGCTGGTATCGCGACATTGCTTTTAGGTTTTGCTGAGTATCTCACCAAATCAAATGGAGGTGAGATTGCTATCACAGTTGCCGTACTCTTCGTTATGGCGGTTGGACTGCTACGTCTGCGTACGCTATTCGCTATAGGCGCAATTGGTGCGTTAGCTATTGTCGCGGCATATCTTGCTGGCGTGTTGCCTCAACGGCTCATTATGCCCATACTCAGTAAACTTGGACTGGTACAACTATCCTTCCAGTCCCCCAGCCCTCAAGATTTTTCGACTGCTGAACGCCTGGCACATTGGATAGCAGGCATTCGCATGTTTATCGATCACCCTTTTACTGGTGTAGGCATTGGAAATTACTCAGATGCCTACCGCCCATATCATGTGACGATCTTTGTGAACTCACTGGAACATGCACACAACTACTACATTAATATGGCTGCGGAAACAGGTATAGTAGGGCTAATAGCCTTCTTGCTGTTTTTGACAGCAATATTCGTTGCAGGCGTACATGCCTATAGAGCTATCAGTAAAAATTATATGCAGCTAAAGGCAAAGTGGACACAGCCACGAACTGGAACATCAGAAGCAGAGACGAGAAACACATTCAGACAATTTGGTATGTTCACCAATGATCGAGCATTGGCAATAGGGCTTTTAGCTGCACTTCTCGCTGTATGTGTACATAATATGGTGGATAACCTGTATGTTCATGGCTTGACCAATCTTTTTGCGTTACTCCTCATCGCTCTTATCCGTCTAGCAAAGGTATCACAGAAAGCGGTCACTAATGGAGGACAACGTACTTGTTTATAGATGATACGCCAAATCCTAATACGTCTGCTGTAGATGTAGAGAACAATACATCCGATACAATAGAAAAAAAACAAATAGAACTGCAACAACAAGCAGAGCAAGAAGCAGAGATCACAAGAGATCAGCTCTCCCTACGTAAGCGGCTACTGAACTTGCGCACTATCGTACCATTAGTCGTTGTTATCAGTTTACTCGTCTACCTTGCACAAAAAGCTAATATCAATCCGCAGCAAACCTGGGCGACCGTCAAAAAAGCAAACATGCTTTTCTTCTTGGCGGCGTTTCTCATCTACTATGCCTCATTTCCGCTCAGAGCACTGCGTTGGCGCATATTGTTAGAAAATGTGGGCTTCACTAAAGAAAATGGCATTCATCTACCTAAATTCTGGAAGCTTGCGGAGATCATTTACATCTCCTTCTTCGCTAATTCTATCGTACCAGCCAAATTAGGTGATCTCTACCGCGCATATCTCTTGCGTCAGGAAATAAAAGTTTCGGCTTCTCGTGGTGTCGGTACAGTACTTGCGGAACGACTTCTGGATCTTATCATTCTTTTGTTGCTCTTTATTCCAGCCATCATTATCAGTCTACACGAAAATCTGCCTCCGCAGTTGCGTCTAGCACTAGAAGTTACGATGGGTGCCGTTGTCCTGGGTATTGTTGCACTTTTTGTGTTACGTCAGGCACGTGAGCCTATCGCCAAGCTTGTGCCCGCGCGCTTCCGCGATCAATATTATCATTTACAGGAAGGAATGCTTGGCTCGTTTCGTCGTCTTCCCATACTGACTGGCTTAACCGTGGGAGTATGGTTCTGTGAATCTTTACGCTTTTTCTTCGTTGCTATGGCTCTTAGCTTGATTCCTGGTGACTTTGTACATATCCTGGCTGCTTGTATCTTCATCGGACTCGCTGAGGCTCTCTTAACGGTTGTACCTGCGACTGGAGGCGGAGTTGGCCTTGTCGAAGGTGGCCTTGTAGCAATGATTGCACTGTTTTATCACGGACCAGATATCGCCAATCATACAGCAGCAGCAATCCTGCTAGATCGAACAATCAGCTTTGCTAGTTTGATTGTCATCGGCTTTATCGTCTTTATGGTTGCCTTCGGTAGAAAAGCGGTGAGGGACACACGCAAATAGCCAGACCTGAGTGCGTTTTATTTTTTGCGCGAACATAGAGGAACTCCCAGCCAGGCTTGCACAACTTGACATGCGAATAAGCCTACACTATAATTTTCGCCAGGTGTATGAGATGAAAAGCATGCATATATTCTTTGTCTCGAAAATAGGTCGTAAGAAAGCTATGCGCTATGTCAGAACATCCTCAAATAGAACTTTATGTGACTGTCGGTGACGATCAACAAAACACTTCAATCGAAGAGATGCTTTCATCTGCTCATCTTGACGAAGTCGTTGAACGTACTCTGAGTGAAGTGGGCATCACACAGCGGATCATGCTCACGCTGCTTATTATTGATGATGAAGGCATCCGCGACATGAATAAGCAATATCGTCAGCAAGACAAACCAACGGATGTACTTTCCTTCCCTCTCCTCGAAAAGCCTCTGGTAAACGCTCCGACAGACCAATTATGGATGCCGAAAGAGGAGGCAGATAATCCTACAACGAAGCAACCTGTACCAGCCTTCGTGACTCCACCAGATGTGATAACGAATCTCGGCGATGTTGTCATGTCCTGGCCCACCATTGTACGCCAGGCAGAAGAGGCAGGCCACACGCCCATTTACGAACTTCTCTATCTGCTCTCTCACGGCGTACTCCACCTCGTCGGCTATGATGATCTTAACGAAGCAGGTTATCAGGCGATGGTACGTATTCAACAGTCGGTGTTACAAGCAGTGAGGCAAAAGGCATAGAGGAATGAGCCAGCCTCCAACACCTCCCCTGCACCCTATACCACCAGTAACCGGGCACTATCAGAGAGGTCAATGGGTAAAATTTATTAGGGGTTTTGCCTATGCCTTCCAAGGGCTCTGGTATGCGTTCCATACACAGCGTAATGTACGTGTTCATGTAGGTATCGCTACCCTGGTTATCATCGTGAGCCTTGTGCTGCGCATCTCCACAGTCGAATTTGCCATGATCTTTGTGGCAATCACTGGAGTGTTTATCGCGGAAATGTTTAACACTGTGATAGAGATTTGTGTCGATCTGGCCTCACCTGAGTATCATCCTCTGGCGAAAATTGCGAAGGATGTAGCAGCGGGCGCAGTGTTACTGAGCGCGATCCTCTCGGTCATCATTGGCTTGTTCGTGCTTGGGCCGCACTTGTGGATGTTTCTTGTCAGGTATTTCTAACTCGTCTTCGCTCCGATAAAGCTATGTCACAAGCTGCCAAAAAGAGGTACAATAGAGGGTAGCAGTTTTTCTATCCGGTGGGAGATGCATTTTTATGGAACACCCGTTTCTCGAACAACTTCGACAACGTCCCTTATTATGTGATGGTGCAATGGGTACATTGCTCTACGCTCGAGGTGTGACCTATGAGCAGCCTTTTGATGAACTCAATTTGACACAACCAGAACTTATTCAGAGCATTCATGGCGAGTATATTAGCGCAGGTGCGCAGATTATAGAAACGAACACGTTTGGAGCGAACCGCGCAAAGCTTGAGACGCATAATCTAGGGCATCAAGTACGCGAGATCAATATGCGAGCGGCAAAGCTAGCGCGTGAGGCACGCGAGGTTGCAGGGCAGCCCGTTTTTGTCGCAGGGGCGGTAGGCCCCAGCGGTCGCCCTCTTCAAGCACCAGATGAGCAACGCCTGAGCGAGTTGCGCTCTATCTTTCGTGAACAAATCAGCGCACTCCAGGAAGGCGGCGTTGATCTGCTGATACTCGAAACATTCTCGAATTTGGCGGAGCTACGACAGGCAGTGTTGGCGGCACAAGAGGTTGGTGGCCTTCCCATCGTTGCGCAAATGAGCTTTTATGAGGACGGACACACGCTTTCGGGGCAATCAGCGGCAAGAGTGGCAGCGGTGCTTGGCGACCTTGGCGTTGATGTGATTGGCGCGAACTGTAGTGTTGGGCCAGCCACCACATTGGATGCTCTCGAAGAGATGATTACATCGGTCAAGCAATCGCTTGATACTGACACAACGCTGTTCTCGGCTCAACCAAACGCAGGGCTACCCACACGTATTGATAACCGTTTTTTCTACGTATCGACACCGGACTATTTCGCCGACTACGCGCTCCGCTTTACCAAAGCAGGAGTACGCTTGATTGGCGGGTGTTGTGGCACAACGCCTCGACATATCGCAGCTATGCGCCAGGCCCTCGATGACTGCTATGGTTGTTCGCCTTCTGTAACAGTGAAAGAAACTGAGCAAGACAACCGCCTGATGAAGAAGAGCGAGGCTAATGGAAGTGCCATAATTGCAGGGCTTATTGAGGCAGAGACGATCTTACCCCAACAAGGGTACACGACTCGCTTCCAGGAAAAGTTGGCCGCGAAAGAGTTTGTAGTCAGCGTCGAGCTTGATCCACCAAAGGGGCTAAATCCAGCGAAAATTCTTGAGGGTGCCGTCTTGCTTCAGAAGGCGGGTGCCGATTGTATCAATATTGCCGATAGCCCTATGGCGCGGGTGCGTATGGGCTGCATGGCTTTAGCACGCTTGATACAAGATCATCTCGGCATCGAGACAATTATTCACTTCACCACGCGCGACCGCAATTTAATGGCATTGCAGTCCGAGTTGCTGGGGGCTCATGCACTGGGTATCCGCAATATTCTAGCACTCACTGGCGACCCACTACGCCTTGGAGACTATCCAAATACTACAGGCGTCTGGGACGTGGATTCTACTGGTTTAATTCAGGTTTTGCATGGCATGAACGAGGGACATGATGCAGCAGGTTCATCTATCGGTGCGCAAGCCTCTTTTCACATTGGATGCGCTCTTAACCTGAATATGACCAACGATGAGACAGACCGCGAGATTGAGAAGTATCATTGCAAGATTGAGGCGGGTGCTCAGTATATTATGACACAACCTATTTATGAACTTGCCCCACTTATACGCTTCTTGGAGCGTGTAGGAAAGCCTCCCGTCCCCATGCTGCTTGGGTGTATTCCACTTCATAGCTCAAGACATGCAGAGTATCTGCATAATGAAGTTCCGGGAATCACCATTCCTGATAATGTACGCATGCGTATGCGCAACGCAGGCGAACACGGTCATGAAGAGGGGCTACGATTGTCACAAGAGTTGCTTGCCGAGGCACGTGAGATGATACAAGGGGTCTACCTGATGCCCTCATATGGACGCTATGATGTGGTAGGCGAGTTAACCCGCATGTTACAGACAAAGGAGAAAGTATCGTAAAAAACCAGGCACGTATCATCCTCTATCATCGTTGAATGATGATAGAGGATGATACGTGCCTGGTTTTTTACAGCCATCGCTTCTCAATTGCCTGCAAAACGACGGAGGCGTAGATTGCCCCTTGAATACCTGTGCGGCGATATTTCTCCAGGCAGCCCGACAGAACAAGCAAACCTGTATCACGCGGGTTTTGGCGCTTACTATGAGCAGCCATCCGCAGTAAACATTCCGCGGCTAGAGCATTCTCTGTTAGTGGTTGAGCACGCAAAGATAAGCGTCCCATCGCATGCTCATCTTGAGGATAGTCATAAAAGAGCCCACTCTGTTCATCGAGCAGTTCCCTGCATGCGAAGAGCATAAGGGTGCTAGCAGTTTCAAGGTACTTCTTGCTGTCATGACGCTCGTAGGCATCAAGCAAGGCGCGCGTCATCCACACCAGGTCTGTTAGCTGCCCTGACAGAGCCGCCTGCCCATCTACTGCGTAATGGCAGACACTTCCATCGCGGGCTATCATATGCTCGCACAGCCAATTCAACGTCGAGAGTGCCATAGTATCTGACGAAGTATGCGGTAGCACCTGTGCAGCTAAGAAATAGGACGAAACCATACGGGCGTTCCACGACGTGTAAATTGTTGTGTCAACGTAGGGAGCCTGTCGCGATGCACGCGAATACAAGCCAGGTTCGTAGTATTCGTCATTGGCACTCTGACTTCCGCAGAAGACACCAACGTTTGGTTGCCATAGAGTAGAGTTGATGTAAAGGAGAAGACGCCGCGCAAGGTCATACCACTGATCGTCGTGCGTTGCTTGTGCCGCGAGTAAGATGAGGCGAAGCATAGCGGCATTCTCTTCCAGCATTTTCTCGGTGTGAGGGATACTCCAATCGTTGGTAGCCGAGTAGCGGAAGAAACCACCATCCTCTTTATCCCAGAGGCCACCATCGCGCATCTGCTCTAACGAATAGCTAACCATAGCCACGAATTCTGCGGTATCTGGTTGCCTATACTGTGAGAGTTGCAGCATAAGCTCTAGCGCTTCGGGATGAGGGAATTTGAGATGTGGGTGGATAGTGAAGCCGCCGTAATCTGTGTCATACAGGTCTCGTAGCACAAGGCCAGCTTGCATAGGTAGATCTATTAAAGCAGTTCGTTCCTCTTGTAACAATATACGAGGCCCGGGATTTGGAAGTACTTGCGTGAGACTACGAGTAAAACGCTGATCCTGCAAAACCTGCATCTGCTCAGCGATCTCTTGACGATGCTCACTATAGTAGCGCCGGATGTGACCAAGATAGTAAAGCATCTGTGTAGGAGGGACATAGACACCACCCCAGAGTATCTCGCCTTCAGAAGAGAGCAAAACGACACTGGGCCAACCATTTTGATTGTAACGCATGTTGATATCAGGACGTAGATCGCTGTCTATCCGTATGGGGACGTAATCGTTATTAACGATAGCAATAACGCTTGCTTCAGACAGCGTAGTCTCGTCCATAATGTGGCACCACTGACACCATGAGGAGGAAATAACCAAAAAAATAGGCTTGTCCTGTTGGACAGCCTCCTGAAACGCCTCTTCACTCCATGACCGCCAGTGAATTTTGTGAGCTTGATTGAGACGGAGCGAGAAACGAAACACACTTGATGGCGGAATAGACGACTCTGAGTGACCAGCGACCAACTTGCTGCTCATGATAGAGCCTCCTTCGTGTCATGCTTGCTTATACTACAAACGCATATACTAGAGTCTTTACCGCGAGGTCACGTAAAAAATTGTTGTGCCCATAAGTATATCATAAAAATAGCTATATGTGGATGGAATCTGATGAAGAAAGTGTTATACTCTATACAGAGGTGTAAATCCATCTGAGAATTCATGAAAGCGCAAGCCATTTATTTGACTTGCGTTAGATGGTATGCTACACTTTATCAAGCTTAGAAGTATACGTTTTTAACCAGTTTTTAAGAGGAGGATTGGCCTATCAACAGGGATTTTCGGGGAAACGACCGTCAACGTGAGACAAGAGTAAACGAGCGTATCCGCGCACGCGAAGTGCGCTTGATCGACGAGAATGGTGAGATGATCGGGGTAATGCCCCCAATGCGCGCACTAGACATAGCTCGCGACAAAAATCTCGATCTCGTTGAAATATCACCTAACGCGATGCCGCCCGTCTGCAAACTCATGGATTACGGTCGGTACAAGTACGAGCAGGCGAAAAAAGAGAACGAGGCACGTAAGAATCAGAAAATCATTACGCTTAAAGAAATTCGGATGCGTCCGCGTACAGACGAACACGATGTAGAAGTAAAAACCCGTAAGATTCAAGAATTTTTGGCCGAAGGTGACAAGGTACGCGTGAGTGTGCAGTTCCGTGGTGCCGAAATGCGTCACCCGGATCTCGGGCGCAAGTTGCTGGATGAGATCGCGGAGGTATTGAAGGGGACAGCCACCATTGAGCGTTCACCGATGATGGAAGGCCGAATGATGTCAATGATTGTCTCCCGCGCTCCAGGCTGGGAACCACCCAAAAAACAGCCACCAGCCAGTAAAAAAAGTAACTCTGCTGCGCCGAAAGCTACTTTGGATGACCCATCTCCTGCTTCACAACCCGACTCTCCGGCTCTCACGCCTCCAAGCAGCGAAGTTGCGGAGGCCGCTCAGCAGTAAGTACTTGTTCGTCTTCTACGAGATTAAGCCTCATGACAAGGTAGTGCTGCTTGCATGAACAACAGAGTTGCAGGGCCACATTTACAAAATACTCGAAATACCTTATGAGAGTGTAGTTCTAAATGAATTACACTCTCATTGTGTCGTAGAGAATATAGATTGACTTTTTGAGGCAGGGCAACTAAGATACCATTATCCCAGTAGATAGAGATAACGTACATAACATGGTATCCATAGAGAGGATAATCGGTGAGTAGATACGACGACCCCCGCTGGTACGAAGAGCAAGACACGAAGCCACCCAAACAGCCAGCATACAACGGCTTCAACCCATATCCTCAGGGGAATCTATCCGAGGATGATGACATTTACCCGCAACAACAGAGCCAGCAACGATCCCCTTCCAACACTCGCCGACGAACCAGACGAATACTGGGACAGATACTAGCGATAACGGCCCTGATCGTCATTGCATTCTTCGGAGGCTGGTTTAGCCATCAATTCTTTGGCAACACCTTTAACCAGAGCGCTCAATCTGCTTCATACTCCCAAATGATTCAGCAAGCATGGAGCACAATAGATCAAAACTACGTTGACCGCAAAGCAGTTAACTATAAGCAAATGTCGTATAAAGCAATCGGGGCAATGGTTGATTCGCTGCATGATACAGGTCACACGCGCTTTCTTACACCTGACCAGGTGCAGGCTGAAAACCAGCAGTTGAGCGGTTCGTATACGGGTGTTGGCTTCTATCTGCGCCAGGACCCGAAGACGAAGCAGCTTATCATCACCTCGACTATTCCTGGTTCGCCAGCAGAGAAGGCTAAATTTAAGCGCGGAGACGTTATTCTCGCCGTAGATGGTAAAAGCGCTAGCGGTAAGGATATAGCAGGCATAAGTGCGCTTATTCAGGGGAAAGCGGGGACAAGCGTCTCCATTACAGTACAACGTTCTGGCGCTCAGCAGCCCATCACCATCCGTGTGACACGTCAAGAGATTAAAGTGCCCAACGTTCTGATGCACTATATCCCGGAAGATCGTATCGCACACATCCAGATTGTGCAGTTTGCCGATGGCGTGTCGAACCAACTAAAGGATGCCGTCAGCAAGGCGAAGAAGATGGGGGCAACAAAGATTATTCTTGATCTACGCGATGACCCAGGCGGCTATCTCAAAGAGGCCATCGATACCACAAGTCAATTCGTTTCAAAAGGCAACGTCTTACTTGAGCAGGACAGCACAGGGCAGAGAACGGCTATTTCAGTGACGGGCGATACCACCGATACAAGTGATAAGATTGTCATTCTGGTGAATGGGTATACCGCAAGCGCGGCTGAGATTGTGTCTGGAGCGCTGCATGACAACAACCGCGCGACTATTATTGGTGAAAAGACCTTTGGTACTGGTACCGTATTACAGCAGTTCCCGCTCTCTGACGGTTCGGCTATTCTTCTAGGGACACAAGAGTGGCTCACTCCTAAAGGTCAGTTCATCCGAGATCATGGAATCCAACCTAACACTGTAGTAAGTCTTGGTCAAAACGCCGTGCCACTGACACCCAATGATGAGAATGCAGGAAATTTATCGGAGCAGCAGATATTGAGTAGTGGGGATACGCAGTTAGTGGCAGCGGTCAACTACTTGAAGACACATTAATGATGTAGGACCATTATTGGTGCATCCACCAATTGAACAGACACCCGTAGGGGCCTGATTTATCACGCCCACAGACGAGCGAAGCACTGTCCGTTCCCCGTGTATTTGGTGGATTTGTCAAAAATTATTATCGCATCCTGACATGTAAACACAACAGGCAGCGAGGACGCGATAAATCGGCCCCTATGAAGGGATGCACGCGGCCTGGTGGGCCTGGTAATACTTACTCGTTGGGGCATGACCGAGCAGGGGGGCGATATAGCTTGTTGCGGCTACCACCTTTTCGAGATCGACCCCTGTTTCAATGCCCATGCCATTCAGCATGTAAAGCAGGTCCTCTGTTGCCAGATTCCCAGCCGCACCAGGAGCATAGGGACAACCACCGAGACCACCAGCAGACGCATCGACAATGCTGACGCCCATCTGCAATGACATGAGTACGTTGGCAAGAGCGGTGCCTCGCGTATCGTGGAAGTGTACGGCTAGCAGCTCAACAGAAATAGCTCCATCCATCAGTAGCAAACTCAATACATCCCTCACTTGAGCAGGATTTGCGACGCCGATGGTGTCGCCGAGAGAAATCTCTTGAACTCCCATCTCCAGTAACTTTTGTGCCACATCCAATACCTTGTGTGGGTTCACTGCCCCCTCGTAGGGGCAACCAAAAACAGTTGAAATGTAGCCACGGACGGGAACGTTTTCTTGCTTTGCTAAAGCTACTATGGGCCGGAAGTTGATCAGACTCTCTTCTATTGTCGCATTGATGTTATGACGAGTGAAGCTCTCAGTAGCGGCAGTAAAGATGGAAACGGAGCGTACACCAGCGGCAAGGGCACGCTCCATGCCTTTGAGGTTAGGCACCAGCACAGGATATTCCGTCTCAGGACGACGCACTATACCAGACATGACAGCACTGGCATCGCTTAATTGCGGTATAGCACGAGGGCTGACAAACGAGGTAGCCTCGACAACAGGGAGACCAGCTTCACTCAACATATTGATAAATTGTATTTTCTGCTCAGTAGGAATCTGTACCTTCTCGTTTTGTAGACCGTCGCGTGGGCCAACTTCGACCACACGAACCGATATAGGAAGAGTTGGAACAGAGGCATTCATGCGTTACGCCCTTCTGTACTCAATATGAGACGGTTGATCGGGAGATTGATTGTTATCATCTCGCTGAGAATTTTCGTCATGCTTCCTAGGCGATGGTAACAATCGTATATCTGTTGGTCCCTCGATCTGCGGAGTACTTTGCTGTTCGCGCTCAACACGTATTTTGGTGATACGCCTGCCACGCGTTGCTAGTACAGTGAACTTCAAGCCCTGATATGAGATAGTATCGCCTATGACAGGAATCTTATCGAGTTGAGCATAGACGAAGCCACCAAGCGTTTCGTAGTCCGCGTCTTCCAGGTGCATCTCCATTCGTTCGTTAAACTCATAAATGTTAATTTTGGCATCGAAGATATACTCATTCTCGTTGACCTGCTCATACAAAACCTCTTCATGGTCGTACTCGTCCTGAATATCTCCGACAATCTCCTCTACGAGATCCTCGATAGTCACGAGACCAGCGACAGAACCATATTCATCGACCACGATGACCATATGAACGCGCTTTTGACGAATCTCTCGCAGCAGGTCATCAAGTTTTTTCGTTTCAGGCACAAAGTATGCTGAGCGCACAAGATCTCGAATAGGGAAGGTATTGTGGCCTTCACGCAGTTGCTTAAGCATATCCTTTGTATAGAGCACACCTATGATCTCGTCGAGACCCACGCTCTCCTCGTAGACAGGGATACGCGAGAAGCCACCTTGCAGCGCAACATCGACGGCCTGTGTTACAGTAGCCTCACTATCCAGCGTCACCATGTCGATACGTGGAATCATTACCTCGCGCACAGTAGTGTCTGCGAACTCAAAGATGCTATGAATCATGTCCGTCTCATCTTCTTCGAGGACGCCTTCTTCCTCACCGACCGTCACCAGGAGACGCAATTCTTCTTCTGTGACGAAGGGGCCATGATGTTTTATCTGCCCACCTAGGAGTCGCACCAGGGCTGAGGTAACCGCACCAAGGGACCATACAATAGGTCGCAACACCCAGGCAGCACCCTTAACAGGCCCGATAAGGAAACGTGCCCAACGTAGTGGATTTTGTACAGCAGCGGTTTTAGGCGTGATCTCACAGAAGATCAGAACGACAAGCGAGGTAATAATGGAAGAGAGCAGTTCACCATAGGATTCAGAGAAACGCAGAATGAGCACAGTAGCCATACCAGATGCGACGATAACAGCAACACTGTTAACGACCAGAATAGTTGACAGAAATTTGTTTGGTTCTGAGAGGAGACCTTCTATCTCAGCGGCCTTTGCATCGCCCTCTTCGACCATATTTTTGAGCTTGATGCGACTGATGGAGGTAAAGGCTGTCTCAGCGGCAGAGGCTATTGCACAAAGAAGCAGGGTCACGGTTAGAACAACAAGTTGGAACCACGCCTCCGCATCGAATTGTGGTATGTGAAAATCAATTCCGGCGGCTATACTAGCAAGGCCAGGGCCATCCATAACTACACTTACTCCTTTTTATCACCCTCTACGGTTAAATCTTCTGAAGGCTGAAGCATCCGCATCACACGTGCAGGAACACCAACAACCAGTGCATTCGGTGGGACATCGCGATTGACAACTGCTCCCGCACCAGTGTAGGCATTATCTCCGACAGTAACAGGTGCGACGAATATAGTATCAGATCCAATTGACGCACCGGCACCGATGATAGTACGATGCTTCTGCTTTCCGTCGTAGTTAGAGGTGATAGTGCCAGCGCCGATATTAACGTGCTCGCCGACGGTGGCATCGCCGAGATAGCTAAAATGATGCATGTCGGTCTCGGCACCGACATACGAGTTCTTCACTTCTCCAAAGTTACCCATACGCACACCTTGAGCCAGGTGCGCTCCAGGGCGGCAATGGCTAAATGGCCCTATACATACATCATCTTCGAGAACAGTCTCTTCCAGAGAGGAGTTACGCACAGTACAGTGGTCTCCAATACTGGACTGCTCAATAGTTGTTCCTGGGCCGATACGACATTCTGAGCCAATAGAGGTTTTTCCTATAATCATTGTACCAGGGAGAATAATAGTATCCATACCTATAGAAACGCTGTCATCGATGTATGTTGTGGTAGGGTCAATAATCGTCACGCCCGCATACATGTGACGCTCCAGGATACGGCGTCGTAGCAACTGTTCTGCTGCGGCTAACTGCACTCGGTCGTTAATGCCGATAGTCTCGTCAAGTGTTCCTCCTACAGTTGTTATAACACGATTCTGAGCACTCGCTATTCCTATAAGATCGGTAAGATAGTACTCGCCAGAAGGGTTACGGGGTAAGGCTTGCAACGTAGGCCAGAGCCAGGCGCGCTCAAAACAGTACACGCCAGAATTAACCTCGTTGATACGCTTTTGCTCCTCGCTGGCTCGTTTCACTTCAACAATCTCACGTACCCGTCCCTGAGCATCGCGTACCACGCGTCCAAAATCTGATGGTTGCTCGGTATATGCAGTCAAAAAGGTAATCGTTGCGCGTTGAGTAAGATGTTCGACGAGAACCCGTGCCAGCATATCGCTACTTACAAGTGGAGTATCGCCGTAGCAAACCAGGACTGTTTGTGGGAGAGGTTCGAGCGCATCCACAGTTGCCTGTGCAGACAACACAGCGTGTCCCGTCCCCAACTGGTCTTCCTGCATAGCATAAAGGCAACGTTCACCGAAAGTCCTTTGTATTTGTACTGCTTCGTGACCAAGTACAACAACAGGTCTATGAGGAGTTACGGGAATATTTTGCCAAGCGAAGAAGGAAGTGGAAGGGATAGTCTCAACTGCTTTGAGTACATGCGCCAGCAGTGGCAACCCTGCCAGAGAATGAAGCACCTTTGGCAACGTTGAACGCATCCGAGTACCTTTGCCCGCCGCAAGCACCACGGTCGCATATGTATTCATCGTTAGAAGTATAAACCTTTTTCTGTTCTCTTGATATTTCGGGGAAATGCAGCATAGACGAGACCAGGATTACGATCTATACCGCTTCTATAAGAAAGAAAATAGTGGCTCGGGTGCTAGGATTCGAACCTAGGAATAATGGATCCAAAGTCCATCGCCTTACCGCTTGGCCACACCCGAATACGTTGCTCGTTACCAATTTGTAACGCATTTATAGTACACGAAATGAGGGGGTTTGTCAACATGAGAAATGCACTCACTCTAATGCGGCATTTCTCTTGACGCCCTCTCTCAAGCGGTGCTATGCTGCAATAACAGAGCAACGGAGCAGTGGATCTCCGATCACCTCACCATCACCGTTGAGAGGAACATATACATCTATGGGCATTCTCGAAACACAGATAGATCGCAATCGTCCCGATTTTCAAGAAAACACGCAGTATTTCCAGCAACTTTTAGAAGAGCTACGTCAGCGCACACAACAGGTACAACAAGCTGGGGGAGCGGATGCCATCGCCAGGCATCACAAGCGCAACAAGCTCCTCGCGCGCGAGCGCATTCAGCTTCTTTGTGACCCCGATACTCCCTTCTTGGAACTTAGTCCTTTAGCGGCATATGATATGTATGATAACGAGGCACCGTCGGCAGGTATTGTCACGGGTATTGGACTGATTGAGGGACAGGAGTGCATGATCGTCGCCAACGATGCGACGGTGAAGGGCGGCACTTACTACCCCATGACCGTCAAGAAGCACCTACGCGCTCAAGAAATTGCCGAGCAAAACCATCTTCCTTGTATCTATCTTGTTGATTCGGGCGGAGCTTTTCTACCGCTGCAGGCGGATGTGTTTCCCGACCGCGACCACTTTGGGCGCATCTTTTACAATCAGGCAAGAATGTCGAGCCAGCGCATTCCACAGATCGCGGCTGTGATGGGTTCGTCCACCGCTGGCGGGGCGTATGTTCCTGCGATGAGTGATGAGACGGTCATTGTACAGGGGAATGGCACGATCTTCCTGGGAGGTCCGCCACTGGTCAAGGCAGCGACGGGTGAAGAGGTAAGCGCGGAAGACCTGGGCGGGGCCGATGTCCACAGTCGCATTTCTGGCGTCACCGATCACTACGCGTTGAATGATCCTCATGCGTTAGCGATTTGTCGCAGCATCGTCTCGCACCTCAATCGGCGCAAGCATATTCCCTGGGATATTCACCCGTCGGAACCACCGCGCTGCGATCCGCGAGAGTTGTATGGTATCGTACAAAGAGATAGCCATAAGAGCTACAACGTACGCGAAGTTATCGCACGCCTCGTCGATGGCAGCGACTTCCACGAGTTTAAAGAATTGTACGGCACAACGCTCGTATGCGGCTTCGCACGAATTATGGGCTATCCAGTCGGCATCATCGCCAATAACGGTATTCTCTTCTCGGAGAGCGCGCTTAAAGCGACTCATTTTATAGAGCTGTGCGTACAACGTCGGACGCCGTTGATCTTCTTACAAAATATTACGGGCTTCATGGTGGGTCGCCAATATGAGAATGGTGGTATCGCAAAAGATGGAGCCAAGATGGTAATGGCAGTTGCCACCGCTTCTGTACCTCGTTTCACCGTGATTATCGGCGGGTCGTTTGGTGCTGGCAACTATGGTATGTGTGGACGTGCCTATTCACCACGTCAGTTGTGGATGTGGCCCAATACGCGTATCTCGGTGATGGGGGGGCAGCAGGCGGCAACGGTGCTGGCAACCGTACGTAAAGAGGGATTGGCAGCCCGTGGTAAGACGATGAATGCTGAAGAAGAGACGGAGTTTATGCAGCCTATTCTCGACAAGTACGAGGAAGAGGGCAATCCATACTATAGCACGGCCCGCCTCTGGGATGATGGCATTATCGACCCGTGTGATACACGTACAGTCCTGGCCCTGGGTATCGCGGCATCTCTAAACGCACCAATGCCCGATACACCATTTGGCGTATTTAGAATGTGATAGAAAGAGGGACTATGGCTCAACATACGCAATACACCCATATCTCCGTTGAACGCAGCTTTCAAGATAGAATCGCAACGATCACACTGCGGCGTCCAGAGGTACATAATGCCTTTAATGCGCAGCTTGTCGAAGACCTTATGGCGGCATTTGACGGACTTGGCAACGATGAGCGACTACACGGAGTCGTGCTTACAGGCGATGGACCTTCGTTTAGCGCGGGTGCTGATCTCAACAGCATGAAGGCATCCGCGAAATTTACGGAAGAACAAAATCTGAATGATGCTCTGCGTCTTGCTGACCTGCTCTACACAATCAATACGTTTCCATGCCCAGTCGTAGCAAGAGTCAACGGTACGGCGATGGGCGGCGGTGTTGGACTGGTCTCTGTCTGCGATATTGCGATTGCTGCGGAAACTGCTCGTTTCGCCTTTAGCGAGGTCAAGCTGGGTATTGCACCTGCTGTCATTTCACCATACGTTGTTAGCAAGATAGGCGAGTCAAACGCACGTATGCTCTTCGTGACGGGCGAACGATTTAGCGCTGTCCGCGCTCGTGAGATCGGCCTCGTTCATTCGGTCGTACCACTTGAGCATCTTGATGACGCCGTACAAAAGGCATTGAATGAGTTGCTAACCAGCGCGCCGCAGGCGATTCGCATGTGCAAAACCTTAGCATTGAATATTGGGCAGATGGACTACCAAACAGCACGCCGCTACACAGCCGAGACAATTGCGCAACTGCGCGTCGGTGACGAGGGACAAGAGGGACTGCGCTCATTCTTAGAGAAGCGAAAGCCAAACTGGGTAGCATCTTCCGACGACATGAAACAGTAAGAAAACATGTTTAAGAAAATTTTGATTGCTAACCGGGGCGAGGTCGCTGTTCGCATTATGGCGACTTGCCGTGAGATGGGTATACAGACCGTTGCCGTCTACTCCCAGGTGGATCGTAATGCAAGACATGTGCGTGTAGCCGACGAGGCATACTCTATTGGTCCTGCACCAACTGCCCAAAGCTATCTGAAAACCGACACTATCATAGAAACTGCTCAGCAGAGTGGCGCGGAAGCGATCCATCCTGGCTATGGCTTTCTCTCCGAGAATGCGGCCTTTGTCGAAGCATGTGAGCGCGCAGGCATAGTTTTTATTGGTCCGCCAGCCAGTGCAATGCGCTTAATGGGGTCCAAGATTGCAGCCAAACAGATCGCGCAATCAGTAGGCGCACCAACCGTCCCTGGCTACACTGGTGCTAGTCAGGATGAAGCGACGCTCATGAGTGAGGCACAGCGCATCGGCTTCCCCTTGCTGGTTAAGGCATCAGCAGGTGGCGGGGGCAAGGGGATGCGTGAGGTACATACTGCTGACACTTTCTTGGAAGAGTTAGCGGGAGCACGACGTGAAGCCAAAGCCTCTTTTGGTGACGAAACTGTTTTTCTTGAAAGACTTATCCAGCCGCCGCACCATGTCGAGATACAGGTGCTAGGCGATATGTATGGCAGCCTTATTTCCTTAGGCGAGCGCGAGTGCTCTATCCAGCGCAGACATCAGAAGATTGTTGAAGAGAGTCCATCAGTTGCACTCACACCAGCGTTACGGGCCGAGATGGGGGCCGCCGCCGTTCGCATTGCCAGTGCCGCAGGTTATGTCAATGCCGGAACAATGGAGTTCATTCTCGACGCCAACAAACAATTTTATTTTCTGGAAATGAACACGCGTCTACAGGTAGAGCATCCCGTGACGGAACTGGTAACGGGACTTGACCTGGTGCGTCACCAAATACAGATCGCAACAGGTGAGCCACTTACACTGACACAGGAGCAGGTGAGCCATCGCGGACACGCCATTGAGGTGCGTATCTACGCTGAAGATGCCGAGCGCGATTTTCTTCCTTCTACAGGCATCGTACAACGTTTTATACAACCAGAGGGGCCTGGTATTCGTGTGGATAGTGGTGTTGAGGATGGCGACGAGATTACCCAGTTCTACGATCCTCTGATCGCCAAACTCATTGTCTATGGAGAAGGTCGGGCCGCAGCTATCGCACGTTTGCAACGAGCCTTAGAACAAACTGCCATTTTTGGCGTGACAACAAACATACCACTGCTGCATAACATCGCTCTTCATCCCGCGTTTCGAGAGGGTTTGACTTCCACAGCCTTTTTGAGTGAGTATGGCCTGCTGAAGGTGGATGCACACAAGCAATTGCCACAACAGGCGTTGATAGCAGCGGCGATCTATGTGGTCAAAGGTGAACTAGCTCTGAGAGGCTCAGGAGTAATTGCCAATTCGTCTACACAGATGCTGCGTGGAAACGTTGTAAATCCGTGGAAGACATTGGGTCCCTGGCGTATAATCGGAGATGCACGCAAGCTTACCTACCACTATCAAGAGCAGGATCATATTGTTGCTCTTCAATCGACATCTATGGAAGGTGCATGGAGCGTTCAGGTTGATGGACAGCCAGCAGAGAATATCGAGTATGTGATCGGAAATAATGGTCTTATTGTGCTTAGACAAGGTGCAAAACAGCTTCACACCTATATACATGAGGAAGAAGCAGGCGAGATACAGGTTATTCTTGATGGCTATACCTATCGACTGGAGCAGCGCCGACCACCAGATGCGAACACAACCGCGCATGGAGGGAGTACACTTCAGAAGCAGAAGACGTTGACGGCACCGATGGCGGGAACGATTGTGAAGGTACAGGTGCAGGAAGGCGATGAGGTACAGGCACAAGAGGTCCTTGTCGTTCTGAGCGCGATGAAGATGGAGCATGCGATTACCGCACCGTATGATGGTAAGATACGGCGTGTTCACTATCACGAAGGAACGGTTGTGAAGGGTGGAGCAGTTGTCGTCGAGATGGAATAAATTTATCTTGCTAGAAATAGGGAAGGAAAACATACATGCAATTAGGTTTTATTGGCATCGGCACAATGGGACGCCCAATGACGCTCAACCTGCTCAAAGCAGGACACGAGGTTACTGTTTTTGCACGTCACCCAGAGAAGCCAGAGGTACAGGAGGTACTGAAGGCGGGGGCAAAGCAAGCACCATCGCCTCGCGCAGTCGCGATAGCGTCGGAAATGGTGATTACAATGGTTCCAAATTCGGCGCAGGTCGAGGAGGTTGTGACAGGACCGCACGGTATTCTGGAAGGCGTGCGTAAAGGACTTACCATCATTGATATGAGTACCATCGCACCTACTATGAGCCGTCACATGGCGGAGGCGGCAGCAGCGAAGGGTGTTCATTTTCTTGACGCCCCGGTGAGCGGCGGCTCACAAGGAGCGGTCAACGGCACCCTCACAATTATGGTTGGTGGCGAACAAAAGGTATTCGAGCAGGCACGACCAATTCTCGAAAGCATGGGCAAGAAGGAAAATATCTTCTATGTCGGCCCTGTCGGGTCTGGCGAGGTCGTCAAGCTCGTGAACAATATCCTAGTTGGGACCATTGCGGCATCCACTACTGAGGCTTTCGTGCTAGGCGTGAAAGCGGGAGTAGATGTGGAGACGATGGAAAAGGTTATCGGTGTCAGCACTGGTGCAAGCTGGCAACTCTCCAACCAGTTTCCCATGCGAGCCTTTAACGGTAGCTTTAAGCCAGGCTTCATGACCGATCTGCTTCACAAGGACCTGGGATTGGCCCTTGATCTAGCAGCCGAAAACGAGACTCCCATGACCATGACGGCTATAGCGCGCCAGATGTTTGAGATGACGCGGGCTGCTGGCTATGGCAAAGATGATTACACAGCACTCTTGAAGGTTCTGGAACAAATGGCGGGAGTTGAGGTGAGAGCAAAAGAACAATAATCGCCTATTTCTCTGTTCCAAAGGGGAAACTTAATACAAGTGTATCGTCTGCTGTAATTAGTTCAATACCATGTTGCTTAAGTATCTCCTGGGCTTCTGGAAACATGTCACTGGGTACTATAACGCGCTGTTGTTGTTTTTCAATCAGCTGCATAATTTCTTTGTCCTTCCGAAAGTAGATATTATAGGGTAGACTCTTTAAAGTATACATTATCTGGTAGACGCATGCAAGACTCCTTCTCTGCTACAATCGAAGAAAAAGGACAGAGCTATGTACCGACTGAAAGTAAAGGAGATCGCTACTCAGAAGGGGTACAACATTTCACAGCTATCGAGGAAATCTGATGTTGAGATAAAAACAGTACGAAGACTCTTCCACAACCCAACATATGCGGTAGGTGTTGATATTCTGGATAAAATAGCTCTAGCCCTAGAAGTAGACATTGCTGAACTGATCGAAAGCCTCCCTGAAAAATAGTTCCAGTTCCTTCTTCACCACTATAGGATATAAACCTGCTTGATAGTGTACTCAAAGGATAAGGAGACAAAAAGTGGGCCACTGCAAAAGTGGCCCACTTTTTGTCTCCTTATCCCATTATATAGGCATGAGCGTGCGCGAAATCGTCATACCCAGGACCAGGACGGCGGCAAGGCCGAAGTACACCAATCCAAGAATAATACGTGTGCCAACAGGCACGTTGTAATATTCTTGACCCTCTGGCGAGTTCGCACCGTTGCGCGACCAGAGTTGGGTGGCAGCCATGATAACGAAGAAGAGCAGCCATATCGAGAAGTTACCGTTCAGCCACAACCAGATTTGGTAGCCGAGCAGAGCAACAAAGCCGAGAATCCAGATACGACGATCAATCGCAGCCAGTACGCGCCCGCCATCGAAAGGCACTATCGGAATAAGATTGAACAGGTTCATAAAGAAGCCAAAGTAGGCCAGAGGTGCCCAGATTGTGCGTATTCCTGGTGTCATCTGAGCCAGTACAAGACAGACGGACGAAGCAATAGCACCGGCTATCGGTCCAGCAATGCCTACCTCAGCCTCATCCTTCGCGTTTTGCGGCATCTGGCGCATCATGACCGCCGCTCCCAACATAGGAATGAAGATCATACCACCAACCGGCATGCCTTTTAACTTCATGACCAGCGCATGGCCCATCTCATGAAGAAAGAGTAGTGCCACCAGGCCAACCGCAAACTGCCATCCAAAGAAAATGGAGTAGACAACAACCGAGACAATAGCGGAGATGAGCGCGGGGCCAAATTTGATCAAAAAAACAAAACCTTTTAGCTTGAGCAGCAGCGCACCTATAGTTGTCGCAGCACCACCAAGCCCAGCTAGACTCCTGCGTTTTTTAGCACCATCAGCGTTGCCACGGGCAGCCGCTTCACGTTGCTCAGCACCAACGTCTGTAGTGTAACCGTCCATATTTACAGGGCCACGATACTCATGCATCTGCTTGGCATCGTATGCTGTAGGCGGCGGAACATCGGTATAGCCAGAGTAGTCGGGATATGCAGCGTAGGAATCAAGAGGTTGTACAGGTTGGGCAGAACGAGGTTCCTGCTGATAATATGTAGGGCTGGCGTAATCTGCTTGATTTGATGTGTCGCCATACTCCGAAAAGTCGTTGGGATTGCGATACACAGTGGACCTCGATTCGGTAAGAACATCGGTTTCTTCATCTTTTACTATCTATACATACGTTAGAACACCTGAAAAAGTTCAGGTATTCCTCAAAGCACTCTCACCATTTTTCTAGAGGTTGACTTTAAAAATGGTGTTGAGCAGGTAGAGTATCACAAGAATAGTAATAACTATGACAGTTGTCCAGGAGATGATATTGAAGGCAATACCATTAACGCGACGACCCATGAGACGCTTATTATTAACTAACAAGATGATGAAGACAAGCAAGATAGGTAACATCGCTGCGTTCAAAGCTTGCAGGACGAGCAGTACAGGAAAAATGAGGTTGCCGGGAACAATGAGCGTTACGAGCACGCCGAGAATGATGAGGCCAGTAAAGATACTTTGAAATACAGGAGCCTCTCTGAAACTCCTTGAGACGCCGCGTTCAAAGCCGAATGCCTCACAGATACCATAAGAGGTCGAGAGTGGCAGAACAGCGGCGGCCAGTAGAGAGGCACCGAAGAGACCTATAGCGAAGAGCAGTGTGGCATATTGGCCCGCGAAGCTTTTCAGAGACAGCGCTGCATCAAGGGCAGTTTGCACAGGATGATGATTGACGAATAACGTTGCACCTGTAGCGATGATAACGAAGCAGGCAATAGCTACAGCAAAGATGGTTCCGCTGTATAGCTCAATCTGCTCATACACATACTCGTTAGGGCTAATCCCCTTATCTGCAACAGAAGATTGTACAAAGAATTGCATGTAGGGACTGATCGTTGTGCCTACAAGCGTAACCGCTAAGATAATATAGCCATTTACGTAATCAGCACTACCATGCACTTGAGGGAACACTATTTGCCTACCTACATCGCTCCATACCGGATGAGCCGCAAAAGTCGCTGGAATGTAGGCAAGAAAGCCGAGCGACATAATGAGGAAGATTTTCTCGACACGCCGATATGACCCTCTTGTGACAAGCCACCAGAGAGCAATACCACAAAGAGGAACGATAAGATACACAAAAGGCGTATGGGTGTCGTTAGCCAGGACTTGAACACTTGCTGAGATGCCAATAAACTCTGAGATGGTCACACCTGTGTTAGCGATGAGCAAAGCAAGCATAGCGAGCACAGTCCAGCGTACTCCGAACTGCTCTCGAATGAGATCGGCTAATCCCTTGCCTGTGACAACACCCATACGGGCGCACATCTCCTGCACTATTGCCAGACAGAAACCAGCAACAAGTAACGCCCAAAGCAGGTTATAGCCATAATTAGCACCAGCAGTGGAGAATGCAGCAATTCCGCCAGCATCATTGCCTGCATTAGCAGCAATCAGTCCCGGCCCTAAAATAGTGAAGAGCTTGAAAAGAGGAGAAGAACGGCTAAGACCAAAACGGGACCGCGCCTGCCTTCTGCGCTCAGCGCGGTCTTTATTCTTAGGTTTCTGTGTTTTCTGATTAAGTGTATCCACGGGACACGCGCAGGGAGAAGAGAACTGAGACCGTTCTTCCCTGTCCTTCCTAGCGTAGTGCCCTGATAATACCATTATGAGCAAGAGGTTACAAGTAGGGGTCCGATTAATCGCGCCCATCGATTGATCGCACCCCTATTCAGGCTGAATCGTCCCTTCAAGAAACCTTCGGAGCAGATTAAGGGCGGCTAGTACAGAGTAGCGTTTGTTGTCGTCGCGGTTGGCACGCCAGCCAGGACCCTTGCCTGTTACTACCCCTATCGGTCCCTCGATAGCTATATATACCGTGCCCACAGGTTTCCCTTCCTGGGTATCAGGGCCAGCGACTCCAGTGATGCCCAATCCGAAATCTGTTCCGAGTTGTTTACGTACCGCATGAGCCATCGCACGCGCCGTTTGCTCACTGACAGTTCCATACTGTTCCAGGGTCTCTTGTGGCACTCCAAATTGCGCTTTGAGATCGGTACTGTAGGGCACAATACCGCCAATAAAATGGCTAGAACTCTTCCTCACATCCGTGATTGTACTCGAAAGAAGACCACCTGTAAGCGACTCCATCACACCTAACGTCTGGTTGCGGGCTTGAAGGAGATCCCCGACGACGCTTGCCAGGGTATCCTTGTCGATGCCAAAGATGTACTGACCGAGCATCCTGCGTACCTCGGCTTCCATCTCTGTTACCTGCCGTTCGGCCTCTTCTTTTGTCGCTGCCTTTGCGGTAACACGCACGTCGATAGCATCGTTTTTAGCGTATGTAGCAAGAGTAGGATTAGTACTATGAATCAATGAGCCTAGTTGCTCCTCAACGTCAGATTCGCCCATGCCAGCGACGCGCAGGATACGCGTGAAGATCACGCAGCCAGTGTAGGAACTCAGCCGAGGAACGACCTCATTTTCCCACATACGGTACATCTCTCGTGGAACTCCTGGCATGGCGACAATAATACGGTTGTCTTTCTCGACCCACCAGCCAGGAGCGGTACCGACCGGGTTGGGAATGGCTTTTGCCGAGGGAATGAGTGTTGCTTGTTTGACGTTCCGTTCGGGCATTGTTCTCGAGAACTGGGCGAACTTGGTACGCAGCTCAGCCTCTAACTCGGGATTCACCTGCATTGTCTCACCGAGAAGCGCGCTGATCGACTCACGGGCCAGATCGTCTTCAGTAGGTCCTAGCCCACCAGTCATGATGATGAGGTCTGAGCGCTGCCATGCTCGTTGCAGCGTCTCCACAATACGCCCCAGGTTGTCGCCCACCTGAGAAACAAAATAAAGGTCGATGCCCAGCGAAGGCAGGCTTTGTGCTAGATAAGTTGCGTTGGTATCAGTAATGTGGCCCAGTAGTAGTTCGGTACCACATGAAAGTATCTCGGCACGCATGAATCCTCCAATGAAAGGGGGCAATGCCTGCCCCATCTACAGTGAAATTGAGGGTAGCTTACTACTACCCGTCTTAGTAGACATATCATACCATACATAGTGCTTCATCAACATGTTGTGTTAGAAACATGATGAAATCAATATATTGTGCCAAAAGGGTTGTAATTAGCGTTTATTCCGAGTATACTGAGTTGCGAGGACATAAACATGAGAACAAACTTTCGTGTCCTCACAGTATTTCAAATTCGTAGTTTGTATGTCCGTATGCAGGAATAGAAGGAGCCATCAGGATGTTGGAGCAGCAAGCGCATACCACTCAGATACAGGCCAATGCCGATACTCAAAGTATGACACAACTTGAGGGAATTCGCCACAAAGTCTATAGCGACAGGTACTCACTCAAAGATGCCTCTGGGAAGCCATTGGAACTCTACCCCGAACAAACGTGGGCGCGAGTAGCGCGCGGTATCGCCGCAGTGGAGACCACAGAAGAGAAGAAAGCCTACTGGGAGAAGCATTTCTACGAGGTCCTTTCCGACTTTCAGTTTGTCCCCGGCGGTCGCATCCTTGCCGGTGCAGGCTCCGGTCACCAGGTGACATTCTACAACTGCTTAAGCAGTGACACATTGGTACATACCAAGCAAGGGTTAGTACCTATTGGTACGCTACAAGGAGAACATGAAGTTCTAAGCGAAGGTGGTGTATACCGAAAGGCTTTCTTCAAAAGCTATGGTAGACAACAACTCTGGAAAGTGACATTAGCAAATGAAGCAGTAATATATGCAACTGCCGATCATCAATGGGTTGTAAACAAAGAAAAGGGAGGTACTGAACGCATCCTCACTCGGAATCTTGCTCACCATCGGATACCTATTAACCCACGCCCGACACCGGAGTACAATGCCGATTTTTCAGAAGGTGTACGACACGGTATTGTCTACGGCGACGGCTCAGTACAATATGGCAAGGCCCATGTTTGCCTCTTTGGAGAAAAAGAAGAGTTAGCTAGCTGGTTCGATTCTTATCGCCATAAGGAGAGCGGAGGCACTGTTGCAACAAAGGAACACCTTCGTATTCAGGCCCTTCCAGCAGAATGGAAAGAAATCCCTGATAGAACTGCTTCCGCATCTTACTGGCGTGGCTTTGTTGCAGGATTAATAGCAACAGATGGTCATGTTGATGATAGAGGATCAGTTGCCATTTATAACAGAGACCGAGAAGCACTTAGCCAAATTGTCGAGGGTATGGCAATTGCAGGCTTCGTCTCATCGGGAATCATCATGACACGTGAAACCTCCCCATATGATGGACAAGAAAAGCCGATCTACCGCTTACAACTCTCCAAGGCCACGATCAATCACAATGATATTCTACGTCCACAGCATCTACAGAACTTCTCACAGTCTCCTCATGCACGGAAGGGATCGATTAGCGTAGTGTCCGTTGAAGAGACCGACCGCTACGAAGAAGTATTCTGCTGTGTCGAGCCGCAAACACATACTATAACGGTGAGTCATGGCTATCTAACTGGACAATGTTACGTTATTCCCAGCCCTGAGGATAGCCGCCAGGGAATTCTCGATAACCTGAAGGTTATGACCGAAATCATGGCGCGTGGTGGTGGTGTCGGCATCAACCTCTCCACACTGCGACCACGTGGCTCGTATATCAAGACCGTCAACGGCACCGCGTCGGGTCCCTGCTCATGGGCCCAATTGTACTCGGTGGCAACGGGAGATGTAATACAGCAGGGGGGTTCCCGGAGGGGCGCTTTAATGATAATGCTTGACGACAGCCACCCCGACGTGGAAGAGTTCATCACCGTCAAGCGCACCGCAGGCAAGATCGAGCACGCAAACCTCTCTGTCGCCATATCAGACAAGTTCATGACAGCCGTTAAGGAAGACGCGAACTGGGATTTGATGTGGCAAGGCGAGGTCAAGAAGACGATTCGCGCCCGCCAGCTCTGGGACCTGATCTGCACCTCGGCATGGGAGTCAGCAGAACCGGGTATGGTATTCATGGATCGCTACAACACAGAATCGAATACCTGGTACTATGAGAACATAAGATGTGTCAATCCATGTGTTACGGGTGATACACTGATCTACACTAATCAGGGCCTCTTTCCAGCAAGCGAGCTGGCAGAGCTTGGAACACCTATTACTGTGGCATCACCTGAGAATGAAGGCGTCTCAATGCGCCAGGCGAGCCGTGTCTTCCCAACAGGCATCAAGCCTGTATATCGACTCCAAACAACAGAAGGCTATACAGTCCGTCTCACTCAAGATCACAAGGTACTCACGGGCAAAGGCTGGAAAGAAGCAAGTAATCTTGTTGCTGGTGACAAGATTGTATTGCTCAATGGCGAAGGTGGATTTGGAGACACAGGAAATGAGGACCTGGGAAGGATAATGGGATGGCTTGTCGGGGATGGATATATTAATACACGACGCGAGGGCAGCGCAACGTTATCATTCTTTGATACTGAGCAAGCAATCGCACCACATTTCGCTGCGGCTATCAATCGTCTCATTGCCGTTTCAAACGGAGAGACTTGGCGACAATATCAGGTAGGCGCGCAGAAGATTGCTGAGCGTAACGAGTCACGCATAGAGTCAGTACGACTCATGCGCCTCATAGACCCTGAACTACTTATAAATAAGCTTCAAGTTCCACCTTCGGTGCTACGTGGCTCTCACGAGATGCAGAAAGGCTTCCTCTCCGCACTCTTTACAGCGGATGGCTCCGTACAAGGCACGATGGAAAAAGGCATCTCTGTCCGTCTAACCTCAATCAATCAGGAACTGCTTGAAGGTGTCCAACGCCTCCTGCTGAATTTTGGTATTGCGTCGCACATCTATAAAAATCGTCGAGAGGCAGGAGCGCGACAATTACCTGATGGTAAAGGTGGTACAGCATCATATGATTGTCAGACATACCATGACCTGATGATCTCTCGTAACAATCTACGTCCATTTGCTAAACAGATTGGCTTCCTCACTCTTGAAAAGCAGAGTGAACTTGAAGAGGCTCTCGCGCTGTTCAAACGCGGGCCATATGCTGAAGACTTTCTGGCAACCTTCGAGAGTCTCACTCCTGATGGAGAAGAAATGGTCTACGATCTGACAGAGCCTGTAGCACATCAGTTTGTAGGTAATGGACTTACTTTACATAATTGTGGTGAACAAGGTCTGCCTCCTTGGGGCGTTTGCAATCTTGGTGCGCTCAACCTCTCATCATTTGTAGAAAATGGGCAGATGGATTGGCAGCGACTTGCGGAAATGAGCAAGGTAGCGATGCGTTTCCTGGATAACGTAGTTGATGCCAATGAATACTTCATTAAGGAAAATGAAGAGGCACAGATGGGTACACGTCGCACAGGACTTGGTACTATGGGTCTTGCCGATGCGCTTATCAAGATGAAGGTCGCGTATGGGAGTGACGAATCTATTCCGGTGATTGAGCGCATCTATGCGACGATCCGTGACGCGGCATATGAGGCTTCGTCGGATAATGCAGCCGAAAAGGGTGCGTTCCCCATGTTTGACCGCGACAAGTACATGCAGGGGCGGTTTATCAAGCGAATGCCAAAGCAGGTTCAGGATAAGATCAAAAAGCAGGGTATTCGTAACGCGGTATTGCTGACACAGGCTCCAACAGGTACGACGAGTCTGCTGGCGGGAGTCAGTTCTGGCATTGAGCCTGTCTATGACTTTGCGATGATCCGTCGTGACCGCACAGGCGAGCATATTATGTACCATCCCCTGCTCCAGACATGGCGCGACGAGCATCCTGATGAGACAGCAGAGCCAAACTACTTTGTGTCGTCGAAGGACTTGACGCCGGAGGAGCATGTACGTGTGCAGGCGATGGTGCAGCAGTACACCGACTCTAGCATCAGTAAGACGGTAAACGCACCCAATGAGCACACAGTTGAGCAAGTACAAAAGCTGTATCGCCTTGCCTATGAGATGGGCTGTAAGGGCATCACTTACTACCGTGATGGCTCACGTGATGCGGTGCTAACCCGCGTCGAAGATGAAAAGAAGGCGGCTGAGAAGGCTCAACAGGCAGCAGCCCTACAGGTGCCAGCAACGCCTGTGGCTGTCACCATTCACGACGGTGTGAAGCAGCGTCCGGCAGTTGTAGAAGGCTACACACGGCAGGTGGGGGCACCAGAAGGCAAGATCAACGTCACCATCAACAGCGATGCAGATGGACCGTTGGAGGTCTTCGTCAATGTCGGTAAGGCGGGTAGCGATATCGCCGCATTGGCAGAGGCGTTGGGTCGCTTGATCTCGCTCAACCTGCAAATCCTCAGCCCACTCTCACAAGCAGACCGTGCGCAGGAGATCGCCAATCAGTTGCGCAACATTGGTGGAAACCGCTCTGTCGGTTTCGGGCCGCAACAGGTTCGTTCACTGCCTGACGCGGTTGCGCGCGCGTTAGAGTTGCACATGGGCTCACTGCAATCACAACCGTCTGTCGTCGGGCAGGCAACGACGGTGGAGGCTGATAAGGTGGAGACGAAGGATAGCCAGGAACAGACGAACGGTAAGCATATTATCGATGGTACTGCGCCTCTCAGTTTGAGTCACCTCACAGTGACGGGGAACCTGTGTCCACAGTGCGGGTGTAATACAATGGTGAACGAAGAGGGATGCCGCAAGTGTTACAGTTGTGGACACAGCGAGTGTTAAACAGGGTCTAATTTGGATGGAAGGCATATCGCGTAAGTGAGCCTGAGAAGGCACTTGAGGAAAAGACACATGTCTTTTCCTCAAGATGTTAAAACAGGGTGGCTGATCGGCTTCATGTGGCGAAGAACCTCTCAGAAGCGGTCCAGCAACTGCTGGCACGTGTCCTCTCCGAGATGAAAGCTGTTAGCCAGGAAGCAGAGGCTGCGTCAGCGGGTTTTGCACCACTTTTGACCGCCCCTTTCAGTTCTTCGGTTCCCCGTGTTGATTCATCATATTCGTGCGCTCGTGCTCGATAGTAGGCAATCTGTTCGTTCAGAGTGTCGTGATCCATCAGATGCTCCTTCTGTGAGAGTGATCGCCTCTTATTCTACGTCCTTATTGCACACATTTGCAACCGAATATAACTGCCCTTATCATCTTTTCCATTGACTTTCTGTGCCAAACGACAGCGTTCCCTCATGAGAGTAAGCATTTGGACCCCCGTGGTATCCTTATAATAAGAGTGATTTCCAACCTCTCTCTTGATTGATACACCCCGTACGTATCATCTGTATCATCCCACACACAACACTCCATATATCCCGAAAGGAATTTTTCATGCAATCACAAGAACTAGGTATCTTGCTTTCTGACGTCAAATCTGAGTCACTCCAGTGGCTTTGGGAAAAACGCATCCCTCGCGGCAAAGTGACCGTTCTCGATGGCGACCCCGGCCTTGGCAAATCCCTGCTCACTCTCGACCTTGCTGCTCGTATCACCACAGGCAGACCCATGCCCGATGGCACACCCGGTGTCCAGGGTAACGTCATCTTGATCGCGCCCGAAGATGGAGCCACTGATACCATCAAACCTCGTGTAGAGGCAGCCGGTGGCGATCCATCACGCATTCGTCTCCTTCCCTTTGTCGAAAGCACCAACCCTAAAACAGGGGAAACACTCCTGTCCCCTTTCACCCTTTCAGAACACCTCTACAACTTAGCCGTAACCGTCGCGCAAACACTCCCCAGCCTCGTCATTCTCGACCCCCTCATGGCTGTCCTGGGATCAGGCATCAGCGCCTCTCACGACCAGAAGGTCAGGCAAACCCTCTCATTTCTAGCCCTCGTGGCCCAAACTACCAATTGTGCTTTCTTGATCGTTCGTCACCTCAATAAAGACACCTCTGAGAACCCACTCTATCGAGGTGGTGGCTCCATCGGTATCATCGCCACGGCACGCACTGGTCTCCTCGTCGCCCAGCACCCTTCCGACGGAAACAAGCGACTCCTCGTCTCCATCAAAAACAATCTCTCTGAAAAAGCTAGCAACCTGACCTACCAGGTCATCGCCAACGCAGACGGCATCCCCTCCATCCAATGGCTCGGCACGAATGACTATCCAGTCGCATCCCTCCTAAGAGGAAGCACCTCCCTCTCCTTTGAGCGTCAAGATATTCTCAAAGTCTTGCAAGCAGCGAACCATCCACTTAGCCCAAAAGAGCTGGCCGAACAGACAGGCCAGAACCATACGCTCGTGAGACAATTGCTTCGACGTATGCTTATCGCAGGAGACATCATCTCTCCAGCCTATGGTCTCTACGCTGCTCATCACTCTCTATCCCCTGAAACAGTGTTCTCTCACAACAATGGAGCTACACCCACTACACCTACTACACTGCCCCATCACTAGAGAGCAGCACTCATCCTTTTTGATCTATTCCGCTGTTTCCTCCTCTAGTTACTCCTCGTCTGTCTCTCCCCAGATAGGCTCACAAGAAACCCAGCATGATCCGTAAACGTCTCTATGCAGAGAGATATTCAATAATGGAGCCACAGCAATGAAAACACCCCGGCCAAACATTTTGATTTTCACCACTCGTACTGGTGGTGGACATATGAACCTCGCACAATCCCTCGAGGAAATACTGAGCGTAAAGTACAATGTGAGCATTGTAGACCCCTACCCCGATATTCTGCACCACTATTACGCGGCATTGAGCCGTCACTTCTTACGCTTGTGGGATATGCAGTACACCTATACAGATAACAAGGTGGGAGCATTGCTCTTACACTACTATCTGACCTTTAGTATTAGGAAGCGAGTAGCCGCTCTCCTTGAGCAGATCAAACCTGAACTCATCATCTCTACCCATTCACTTCTCTCCTATGAGATCGCGTGGGTCAATGAGCGGCGAGCGAAGAAAATTCCCTTAGTATTTCAGCTCACCGACCTGGAGCAGACGCACGTTTCATGGTTCACCGAGAAGCGTGCTGATGCCTACCTATCTCCGACTCATGAGATATATGTGCAGGCATCGAGACAAGGTATTGATGCGGACCGTCTGCACGTAACGGGCAGACCGGTACGTAGCCAATTTCTACGCCCGCCCACGTCTACAAGAGCGGATACTTTGACTTCGCTCGGTCTGAGTCCAACAGCCTTCACTATTTTTCTGCAAGGAGGTGCGAAAGGATCAGCAGGAATTGATCGGACAGTAGAGGGTATTTTGACGACAGAGTTTCCAATACAAATTATTCTGGCTGCTGGAAATAACACAGCTCTCGCGGCTCACTTTACGAGTATTGAACGGCTCAAAGTATTGCCGTTTACAGAAACTATTGCTCCATACATGGCAGCCTCGGATTTAATTGTGGGCAAGGCTGGAGCAAGCTTTCTTTCCGAGGCGTTCATGTTGGAGAAACCATGCCTTGTGACTGCCTTTATTCCAGGGCAAGAAGCTCCCAACCTACGCTTTCTTGAACGTCACAATCTGGGTTGGGTCTGTTTGGATGCTGGAGCACAGAAGCGGTTGATAACTACGGTTGTGAGTCACCCAACGATGATGACAGAAAAGGTCGCCAGTATTCGGGCCTACAAGGCATGGAACACGCAGGCCAACCACATTATCTTCCCACTCATAGAAGAGTTACTCGTGAAGTGATTACCTGATCTGCTGAGGCCACAGCTTCTTTTCCGCCGAAGACGATTCCTGCTCAGAAACCGATACTTCATTTGTTGTGTTTCGCCAGTTGACGGTCGGCGCGATTAGACGGGGATCAATGTACTCCTTGTATTCGATAGCAAGCTTCATGAGTGACCCCAGAATAGTGTCAGTCAGAAGGTGCGGCTCAAGGCCAAGATCGACAAGTTTCGTGTGGACCGCGTTAAAGTAATGCTGTTCTTGCTCGACGCGAGGGTTGGGCAGGTACTTTACTTCCGCTTGTACTTCAAGCGTCTTACTGTGCCTGACCACCATCTCTGCTAGATCGTTTAACGAAAACTGTTCGGTAATCTGGTTGAATACACGATACTCCCCTGCCTCTGCTGGCGACATCACCGCCAATTCTATACAACGTATCGTGTCTCTTACATTGATATAGCCACGTGTTTGTCCGCCTTTACCATAGACTGTTAGAGGATACCCTGCTGCGGCCTGCACACAAAAACGATTCAATGCCGTGCCATAAATTTGATCATAATCAAAGCGGGTCGCCAGGCGTGGATCGAGGAGCGTTTCATCGGTGGCAACACCATATACAATGCCCTGGTTTAGATCAGTAGCACGAATGCCCCAGGCTTTGCAGCAGAACATGATATTATGACTATCATGGACTTTGCTTAAATGATAAAAAGATCCAGGCTGCTTTGGGTAGGGCAGAACATCCGAGCGACCCTTGTGATGGATTTCAATAAAGCCTTCTTCAATATCAATATTAGGAGTTCCGTACTCCCCCATCGTCCCCAACTTGACGAGATGGCATGTTGGGGCAAACTCTTTGATCGCATAGAGCACATTGAGCGTGCCAATGACGTTGTTGGCTTGAGTGAAGACAGCATGTTTGCGATCAATCATGGAATATGGGGCTGAACGCTGCTCCGCAAAATGGATCACCGCTTCCGGTTGAAATGTCTGGAATACAGAGGAAAGTACGTCATATTCCATCGCATCGCCGATATACACGTCAATAGATCGTCCCGAAACATCTCTCCATACCTGTACTCGTTGCTGAAGAGTTTCAATGGGAACGAGACTATTAAATCCTCGTTCCAGATCGAAATATCTTCGTCTAAGATTATCAAAAATAGCAACCTCATGCCCTTTATCAGAAAAGTACAGAGCTTGCGGCCAGCCAAGGTATCCATCACCACCCAGGATTAGGATGCGCATATTTCCTCCGTGAATTCAGTTTATTAACCCTATTTAATATATTGCTCACGGATGTCTCTATGTTTCACAGTTTCTACTCTTAAACAAAGCGTCTATGAAATGTGGTGTTTGCACCAGACATCTACTGTCAATGGCACGAACAGGCATTATCAAAAGATGCATTCGATAAGCTTTTTGGGTAGGTATGTCAGAGATAGCGTAGGAGAGAAGCTAGGAGAGATTGGCCTGGTGTTGCATCCAGATATGTATTTGGTGTATGTTAAATCAGTCAGGTATTTTGTATATAAATAGTAGTGCCATGAATTTGGAGATACATTCATTCCTGACAACCTTTCCCATTTTGTCTTGAAGAGGGTTAGTTAGAAACACATGCAAACACAGACACCAGTAGAGAAAAAAACTTTTGTTACCCAGCAAACCAATCGCCTACCTTTCGCGCTCTTTTTAGCTATGGCGAGTGCCATATTTCTAATAGACGCAGTCCTACCTTTACCAGGTCTACGCTTTCCCGATGCGGCTCTCGCCCGGTTTGATTCGTGGCTACTCCTGCCGAGCCGTATCCTTTTCCCTGGTCAGGTGATCAATTCTTCATATCATGTCGCTATTAGTGCCGCGGCATTGCCGTCTTTTATTGCGCTCAGTTGGGAACATTTTTTCTTTCTTTTCACGTCGTTTCTGATACTATTTCTGCTTTACCTGCTGGCGCTTCGCGTCCTTCCCAGTCGTACTACGCATCGCTTCGTTCTCTACTCTACTCTATTATTGGGAGTACTCTTTGTGGTCACTCCAACGATCCCCTCACAGGATCTGTTTTCCTATATCAGCTATGCCCGTATGGAGGTGATCTATCATCTTAATCCTTTGACCACCGCGCCAACCGCTATTCAGACCGATCCTGTTTACCAGCACATCTACTGGGGACAACAACCCTCGGTGTATGGACCTACATGGATATTTGTGGTCAGCCTGCTACAATGGCTTGCAGTCGCCTTTGGCTTCAAGTCGGTTTGGGTCATGGTGTTCGCGCTCCGCCTCTTTACCTTAGGATTGCATCTTTTTTCCACTCAGCTCATCTGGTTAATTAGTGGACGCCTCCAGCGCGTTCACAACGTTATCTCGCCACGTCTGCGTATGCAGGCAACACTGGCGTTTGCCTGGAATCCCTTGCTGCTTTTTGAGTCTGGAGTCAATGCTCACAACGATATTATGATACTAGCTCTGGTTCTGCTTGCTCTCTGGTTGCTCGTTTCCGTTAGACGAGTAACACTTCAGGCAGGCATAGGAGCAATAGTAGTATTTGCCCTGGCGACCTGCCTCAAAGTCAACATTGCCTTGCTTGTGCCTGGTCTGCTGCTCTTTCTTTGGGTGCAGCAATCTAGTATTAGTCGGCGGATAGTTACAGTGGCAACCGCTGTAGTCGTCTACGTAGGCACCATTGTTCTCCTCTATGTCCCGTTTTGGTTACAGGGGGGGAAAGCAATCTTCCATGTATTCCAAATTAATCCGGGGGATTATCGTGATATTAGCACGCTTTTTGAAGTCGTAAGCCGCCTCTACATCAGCATCAAAAATGCTCATGGTGCTCATATCGTGTCAGATATCAGTACAGGTTCATCAGCGGAGGTGTTTACCCATCAAATCAGTATAACTCTTTTCGCCATTGTCTATGCGTATCTTTGCATACAGGCTCTCTATGCCTCACGGCGAACAACATATCCGCTGTCTTCGGTTATCCGCTGGATGGCGGTGATCTGGCTCCTCTATTGCGCTATCGGCTCCCCATGGTTCTGGCCCTGGTACATGATTACCTTCTTTGGTCTTTTTGCCCTTGTTGAAGCTACAAATCCTGAGAGCGGGGGTATTCCCTTCCTCTTCGGCGTACTGCGTCTGCCACTGGCAGTGCGTATTCTCGCCTTCAGTATTCTCTGTATTTATTGCTCAGTTGCGTGGGCACCTTTCGTGACTTTCCTTCCTGGTTTCCCTGATTTTCGTGTGGCGTACTTGCGAGGGCTGTGGGTATGGCTATTGCCACTATTGGCGCTTCACTGGCATCCTCATCTTCGCTCAGTACAACTGAACACGGTTTCTGCGAAAACGATTGCCAGCCAGGGTGTGGATCCGTAGTTTCGCCTCATCCACAAAGGTGTAGATGTCGTCCTGTACTTTTTGTTACTTCTGGCATATGTACATTCGTATTAGTATTCGTAAAGGTAGACGGGTTAGGTCTCTCACCAAGAAAGTCGATATATGAATATACATGTATGTTGAACCTGACTTTGCCTATCCCTCTCATCTTGTCATTTATGAGGAGCCCTTTTAAATAGAATGCAAACACAAACGCTTGTTGATAAAGATGCCGTGGAGAAAACGTCTCCCTCCATTCGGTGGCATTTCTTGCTGCCTTTTGTTTTGCTCTTGGGGATGATGTGTGCTATTTTTGTAGTGGATGCAGTCCTACCTTTACGAGGACTGGGATTTTCTGATGCCTTACTCACACACTTTGGTTCGTGGCCTCTTTTGCCAACACACTTGCTTTTTCCTAACCACGCAGTCTTTACCTTGCAGCCACCATCTGTTCGGGCAAGTATACCTGCGGCCTTTGCTCCACTAAGCAAAAGTGTACTCCCTTTCCTTTTCGTGGTTCTCCTGAGTATTTTTCTGCTCTACTTACTAGCTATTCGCTTCCTTCCGCGCTCTGTCACTCATCGCTTCATACTGGGCTCTACACTCCTCTTGGGATTGCTATACGCGCTTACTCCTGTTGTTACTTCACAGGATTTGTTTTTGTATATTGGCTATGCTCGCATGTCAGTAATCTATCATCTTAATCCTTTAGCGACCCCCCTAACTGCGATCCATGCTGATCCTGCTTATAGATACATATACTGGCTATGGAGCAAGCAGGCATCAATCTATGGTCCGACCTGGGCAATCGCGACTGGTGCGCTGCAATGGTTAGCACTCGTATTTGGCTTTAAGTCGGTTTCGACGATGGTATTGTTACTCCGTTTCTTCTGCCTGGGTATGCATCTCTGCTCTACCTACCTCATCTGGCTGATCAGCGGACGCCTCCAAAAAACTCATGGATTTATTTCACCGCGTTTACGCACTCAAGCGACGTTGGCGTTTGCCTGGAATCCCTTGCTGCTTCTTGAGGCATGTGTGAATGCGCATAGTGATACAATGCTCCTGGTTTTCGTGCTACTCGCACTCTTGGTGCTTGTATCCACCAAACGGGTAACGCTGCAAGCTGGTGTAGGGGCCGCGGTGATGTTTGCCCTTGCAACTTGTCTCAAGGTTAACATTGCTTTGTTCGTGCCTGGTCTGCTGCTCTTCCTTTGGACGCAGCATCCCCGTGACCGTCAGCGCCTGGTTGCTGTCGCCGCCGCCCTTATCGCCTATGTGGGTACCACAGGCTTATTTTATGCTCCGTTCTGGCAGCATGGAGCTGTTTTACAAGTATTCCAGACCAATCCTGCCACCTATGGCTATGTAAATAGTCTCTTCGAGGTCGTGGGCCGCCTCTATATTGGTTTAAGGCTTGAACATGGCTATAGCACTGCCTTGAGTTCTGCTATGTCGCAGCGATACGCACTACTTTCCCACAAAGTTGGTAGTGTCCTTTTCATCGTTGTCTACGGCTGTCTCTGTGCTCAGGCGCTCTATGCTTCACGAAGAAAATACACACTTTCTCATCTCATTCGTTGGATGGTGGTAGTCTGGCTACTCTACTGCCTCATTGGTTCTCCGTGGTTCTGGCCGTGGTACCTGATTACCTTCTTTGGCCTCTTCGCCCTTATTGAAGCAACGAGTGTAGATAACACAGAGAAACACCACTCCTTCAACCTGTTACGTTTGCCACTCGCGGTCCGCCTACTCACCTTTAGCATGCTCAGTCTCTACTGCTTCAGCGCCTGGTGGCCTCTTCTAAAATTCGTCCCAGGTCTCCCTGGTTTCCATTGGTCATACTTTAGTGGGTTGTGGGTATGGCTCTTACCACTTTTGGCAGTCCGGTGGCATTCCATTCCACCATTGGTGCAACAATGGCGCGTCCTATATAAGCTCTTCCTCATGCGTATGAAGGTGAAGGTGCCGACCACTCAACAGGTATGACAGGTACTAATGAACAGTATCCTCATGCGAATGGTAAACGATAGGCTGAGGAACTTTTATGAAGTCCTCAGCCTATCATTGCTAATAAAGCCGGAACTCCTTACGCGCCGACCTCAAAGACACGGTTGCCCCAGTTGGCGAACTGATCCCCGTTGTTGGGAATATACTGGGTGGCGAACCAGATGTTATTGCTGTTCGGGTCAAGCTGACCAGCGGAGTAGTCGCCCCAACGACCAGCTCCCCCCACGCCAGTGAACCCATTATCAGGAGCCACACCAGCCCCCGCGATTTGAACGGAGCCGAAGTTTGCACTACCAGCACCCTTTACTGCATAGGCCGCGCTCAGGTAGGTATTGGGGCCGCCGAGCGAGAAGGTCATTGCGGTGGTGCCATCCGCACTCTGATTGATATGCGGATAGAGCAAGTATTCTCCTTGAACGCTTACATAGCCTTGCTGAGTTACACGGGTCGAGCCGCTGATCACCGCACCAGAAAGCTTTGGCGCGACCTGGAACCAGGCGACTCCATCACGCATACCCGTATCACCAGGAATGGTAACGGAGGTGTTCAATGCACCTACGAGATGACCATTGATGTACTCCACCTCTTGCATCGCGTCAAAGTCAGACTGCACGAGGCCAGTGGTGGCAGCATTCAAGTAACTGTTGAAACCTGGAGGCGTCTGAGCATTGACAGGGAAGCCATAAGCCTCGCTAGCAATAACCGTTGACGAGAGGTTAGGCAAACCAATGCCTGTCGTAACCGCCTGCCGATTGGTCAGTGCCCAGACACCTAGACGATTGTCAAAGGTACTATTAGGGTCAAGCGAGTCCATGAAGTACTCGGCAGCCGGGTTGCCGTAGGAGATTGCTGGCTGAACATGATACGCAAGTTGACCAGCGATGCTCAGACTACCAAACCGGACATTGTTGGCAGGTTTAAGTGCCTCCAGTTGGGCCTTCGAGACAGCATAGATTTCCGCTCCGTTGCCATTGCCAGCACCAGTAATCGGAAATTCCTGAGCACTCACATACACGTTGTACTGGTCGATGCCGAATATGGGGTAATCAGGGAAACAAGGACAGCCAGCGCCAGTGGGATCGGCTGCATCGATTCTGTACACGGTCCATGGCGTGGTCGGATTACCCGAAGGATTTACCGCGATGTCGATATGTGATTCGCTTCCAGTCGTGAAGTTGATCTCTAGTATCGTTGCGAACCAGGTATTGGTAGCTTTGTCGTAGAAGGTTCGTGGGTCAGAGAGAAACGCGTTAGCTGGCTCAGCAAAGAAGGAAGTCGCACTGAACGGACCCGTAACTCCTGTACCATCAGTACGATAGATCGCCCCAGTTACGTTGACAATGTTGAAGACATATCCATTGCCAACACCAAGACCTTCATCTGGTGGCTCCAAGGGGGTGTTAGAAGCAGCAGCATTCTGCAGTTCGTTCACTCCATCAAAGCTATGTAGCAAGCGAGCAGCAGCAAGTCGGCTACTGTTTGTAACGGGCCTGCTCACGTTGTTTGGTCCCACTCCTTTTGCAATCGTGCGCAAAGGAGTAACCCTCGCAACTCGTTTCGACGCCTTACCTGGTGCCAGGTGCATTGGATCAGTCGTTCCTGCAACTTTGATCACTCCTGCCGTTCCCTTGAACGATGCAACCGCAGCCGCGGCATGGACAGCGTGATTGCCCAGAGTGCTATAGGTGACGAACGCACCTACCAGTGTGAGCAGAACAGTGAGCGAGAGGAGGGCACCCGCCCTTGAGTGAGAAGAGAAGCGCATAGGAAGTCGGCCTCGCTTTCAATAGTAGGGGAAACATTAACGACGAACTAACCTCACGTGTTTACCAACATAGAGATCAAATAGGCTACCACGTTAATTATGATCAATAATACAGGATAAATGCAAGGGAAATTTGGTGTTTCTCTGGTTGAGAAACGGTGAAGCTTGCCAGAACATACCTCTGTATATCTATAACAGGCAATTCAACATTCGTTATATGACATCGAATAAAATGATGACAAAACCAGTCATTGCAGATCGTTGACGGTGAACCTTTGCAAATAAATATGTAGCCATAAGAGCATAGACCAAATTTGACAGGCTCCATCTCCTCAATGTATCCTACCTTTACATTGCTTCACTTTATGAAGCAAGAACCATAACATATATACAGTTCCACAAGAGAGGGTTTTTGTTCAATGACACAGACGAGAGAGACAACGACTCCGACCAGCATCAATTTTCATTTCGATCCGCTTTGCCCCCTGGCATGGCGGACAGCATTATGGGTGCGCGAAGTACGCACCCAGCGCCCTATCGATATCCACTGGCGTTTATTTAGCCTTGAGATTGTGAACCGTAAAGAGGGTACGGAACCTGACTACATCGAGAATGGGTGGGCTGCACTGCGCACACTGGCATTAGCGCGTCGTCAGAACGGGAACGAGGCGGTAGAGAAGCTCTACGTAGTATTGGGGAATGCTCAACATGGACACAAGGAGAGCATTAGAGAACGCGCCGTTGTGGAAGCTTGCGCACAACAGGCAGGATTGGGAGAGGGATTTGTAGACAAAGCCCTGGCCGAAGAGAGCACGATACAAGACGTGCTAAACGATCACGAAGAGGCAGTGAAACGCTATCACGCCTTTGGTGTCCCAACTATTGCTTTTGAGGGATCAAATGTAGGCTATTATGGCCCGATCATTCACACCGTACCAAGAGGTGAGGAGGCAGGCGAGTTGTGGGATTATACTGCCTGGGCGCTGCGTCAATCGAACTTGTTCGAGTTGAAGCGCGACAGGGATCAGGTCCAATGGGGACCAGTGCCAGAGCAAATATAATCTGATCGGTAGTACAAATAAGAACAGGATAGATCGCACTCAGTGCGATCTATCCTGTTCTTATTTGTACTACCGATCAGATTATATTTAATGCTTTTTCAAAAAGCGTTCCATACGGACTAATGCCTCTTCGAGCTTATTATATGCTGTACAGTAGGCACAGCGAACGTATCCATTACCAGTGGCACCGAACGAACTTCCGGGGACGACAGCAACCTGCTCTTCGAGAAGCAGTTTTTCTACGAACTCTTCATCATCCATACCTGTATGTTTAATGGAGGGGAAGGCGTAGAAGGCACCACGCGGTTCGGAGCAAGGAAGTCCTATGCGATTCAGACCATCGACGAACATACGACCACGACGAGCGTAGTCATCATGCATCATCTGCACATCGCCTTCGCCGTGACGTAGCGCCTCTAGCGCGGCCTCCTGTGCAGCGGTACCCGCGCACATGATGGAGTACTGGTGTATTTTGAGCATGGCTTCCAGGATATGTACGGGAGCAGCGACATAACCAACACGCCACCCCGTCATGGCATAGGCTTTAGAAAAGCCATCGAGGAGGAGAGTACGCTCCTGCATTCCAGGGAGCGAAGCGATACTGAGATGTTCGGTATCGTATACGAGGCGGCTATACACCTCGTCAGAGGCTACGATTAGGTCATGCTCTACGGCGAGTTTCGCGATGCCCTCTAGCTCAGTATGCGGGATAACGGCTCCGGTCGGGTTATTTGGATTACCGAGCAAAATCATTTTTGTGCGAGGAGTGATGGCAGCGGCAATATCCGCAGCGCGTATCGCAAAGTTGTATTGAGCATATGTCGGGACGGGAACGGGAACACCGCCAGCGAAAATAATGTCCGCTTCGTAAGCAACGTAGCCAGGGTCGGGTGAGATTACCTCGTCACCTGAGTCGATCAGTGTACGCATCGCCAGGTCTACGCCCTCGCTGACACCAACCGTCACTAACAACTGGGTTCGAGGATCGTAGCTGACTCCATAGCGGCGTTGTAGCATTGCCGCGATCTCTTCTCGCAATTCGAGCAGACCATAATTCGAGGTATAGCGGGTATGCCCTCGTTGAATAGAGTTGATACCCGCCTGACGAATATGTTCAGGCGTCACAAAATCCGGCTCACCGATACCCAGCGAAATTACATCTGGCATCGTATTGATAATATCGAAAAACTTGCGAATTCCCGAAGGCTTCACCTTGAGGACGCGCTGTGACAGCACCTCACGTTTGAGCGTATCCATAACTATTTTACTCCTCTTCCTTGCATTATCGAGAGGCAACTATGGCAACGAGCATTGTTGCGTGTCCCCGTTTCCTATGATAGCCTATATACAAGAGACAGCTTATTACGTCTCCAACCTCTCTTCTTCATGTATCTAGTCGAACTTTAACATAAACGAGGACTCGTTACAATGTACCAAAGTGTACCCTCTTCACCCTCTCAAGCAGTCCAATCGAAACGCCAGAAATATACAGTCTTAATCGACACCGATATTGGTGATGATATTGACGATGCATTAGCCCTTGCCCTCGCGCTCCATTCCCCAGAGATTGAGTTGAGAGGCGTCACAACAGTATTTGGCGATACACAACGACGCGCACAACTAACCTCCCATTTGCTATATGTCTTTGGGCATCAGGATATTCCCGTTGCTGTCGGAATAGGCACACCTCTTCAACCACGTCATCACCCTTCTGGTGTTCCCCAAGCGGCTGTACTTGGTGATAACACCTTTAACCCAGAAGCATTCAGCCCTCTCTCTGGTCCAGAATTGATCGTTCAGACGGCACTGAATCACGACAGACAGTTAACAGTGCTTTGTATTGGTCCCCTCACAAACGTTGCGCTGGCTCTTCTCATCGAACCACGTATCAATACGGCTATAAGAAGTATTGTAATGATGGGAGGATCGAGTGGAATTCCTCTTCCAGAATGGAATGTGCGCAACGATGTGCGGGCAACACAGATTGTGTTGAGTTCAGGGATACCAGTGACCATGCTTGGTTTGAATGTAACGACACGTTGTCAGCTTCGAGAGAAGGATATTAAGCAATTGCGTGATAATGGCTCAGAGCAGACGAAATTGTTATCCCAGTTGCTTACGATATGGCAAAAGCATCGTCCACGCTGGCATCCACGATTACCTTATCTACACGATCCATTGACAATTGCGGCGTTATGCGTACCAGAATTGCTAAGGTTTAAGGATATGGAAGTTCAAGTGTTAGCGCATGGGCCATTCAAGGGATATATGGTGCCACGCGTGTTGGGCGGCTCATCGGTATACGCTGCTGTAGGAGTACGGGCAAAAGAGGCGCGAGAATGGGTAATGCAGCACTTGTTAAGGGAATAGGACCTGCGGGAGCACGCTCCCGCAGGTCCTATTCCCTTAACAAGCGCTGCATTGGCTTTATACTCCGACGGATAGCCTCAACCCCCGCACCTTCTCGACAATCCCAGGCAGTGCTGATGCTACCACATCAACATCGGCTTCTGTGTTATCCTTGCCGAGTGTAAGGCGCAAGCTGCCGTGTGACCATTCTGGCGGTAGGCCCATTGCGACGAGAACGTGTGATGGGTCAACTGAACCAGAGGTACACGCGGAACCCGTGGAGGCAGCGATACCAAGCATATCAAGGTTGAGCAGGATTGACTCGCCCTCGACACCCTCAAAACAGAAGCTGGCATTGTTGGGAAGTCGGTTGGTTGGATGACCTGTGAGTCGGCTCCTGGGTATAGTTAGGATGCGTTCGATCAGGCGGTCTCGTAATCCCTGAATACATGGCGTGACCTCGGGTTGCTCTTCTTGTGCCAGGCGCAGTGCCATTGCAGTACCGACGATACCCGCGACATTCTCGGTACCTGCTCGTCGTCCACGTTCCTGCGAACCGCCCTGAAGTTGTGGCAGGATACGTATGCCTTGCCGCGTGTAGAGAATGCCCATGCCCTTTGGTCCATAGAACTTGTGGGCAGAGAGTGAGAGCATATCGATATTGAGAGCTACAACGTCCAAAGGTACGGCACCACCAGCCTGTACAGCATCGACATGAAAAGGAACTTTTTGGGCGCGACAGATACGCCCGATCTCCGCTATTGGTTCAATCGTGCCGACCTCGTTATTGGCGTACATGATGGAGACCAGCACTGTCTGATCGGTGATAGCGCGTCCAACATCGTCGGGGTCAATGCGTGCGTACTCATCAACGGGCAGATAGGTTGTTTTGAAGCCAAAGCGTTCCAGGTACTGACAGGTGTGCAGCACGGCATGGTGCTCGATTGACGAGGTGATGAGATGGTTGCCCTTTTTCTGCGCGGCGTAGGCCATGCCCTTGATGGCGAGATTATCGCTTTCGGAGCCACAGCCAACAAAGGCGATTTCGGTAGGGCGAGCGTGCAGCAGTTCGGCCACCTGTTCTCGTGAACGATCAATCGCTTGCATGGCGTGACGACCCAGTGTGTAAATGCTACTCGCGTTGCCATACTCGGTCGTAAAGTAAGGGATCATCGCATCCAGCACACGTGGGTCTAACGCGGTAGTGGCTGCATGGTCGAGATAAATGATACGCTCTGACATAATGTTCTGTTTCTGCTTGTATATTGAACACTTTGCTACAATTCAGGCGATAGTCTGTCTTATCGTCTTTTACTACCCAAATTATACCACAAAGGTGTATGTTTGACACTTACTAAACTAGTATAGTTGGCATTCTTCCGCGACAAACAATACATGTTACCCTCTGTAGGGGTCTCATTCATTACACCCTCGTTTGGGTCCTGAAGCGCTTCCAGGGTACAATGAATGAGACCCCCACAGTGGGGAGCATCCTGCTGATGAGATCAGAGAGTTCCCCAATTGTAGGTTGTATCAGGTTTCGCATTTGGCGACTGAAAGGCCAACGTGATCAACGTGTGAGGCGCGAGAAGAATATTGCGGAAATTACCATTATATGGCTTCCCATTGACATAGACAACCCAGCCGTCAGTTTGGTTCAACTCAGGTGGATACTGCAACTGCTGGAACTGTTTTCCCCAGACATCAAAGAAATTTCCGAGCGTGAATTGGCGGTTCTGCGGCGACTCCACATGTATTACGCCAGTGGTATCGTGAGTGTGTAGCCAGTAGAGACAGCTATTATCCGATTCAATACCAATGTTTGCAGGAAGTGGCACACTTTGACCATTAATGTAGATAGCAAGATGAGAGTGAGTATGCAGAAGATTTTGCTCCTGCTGGTCACACCCCACACCATTTACTGTTGCACCGGGTTGAGTGCTATCAGCAGTACTACTTGTTGACGCTTGCTTTTGCGCAGGTGCGGCAACTATATAATAGTACGCAGTTGCTCCAATAGCGAGTACAAGAGCAGCGACAACGCCGATAATGACGAAACGCCGTGTTCGTGCCGCACGTCGGCGTGCTTCTTCCTGGCGTCGCTGCTCCTCTCGACGCCGCTCCTGCTTCGTTTGCTGCCTGGTTATTTGTTTGCTCATTTATATATTATCCCAGAACTCTAGTGTGTCTCTTCAGCTTTTTTCTTCTTGAAAAAGCCTTCGTTCATGCTACCAGTACGGTAGCCCAATAGATCAACGGTGACATATGCATAGCCTATCTTGCGCAGGCCATCCGTCACGGTTCGGCTCATCTCTTCCTCAATCAAGCGTGGTAGCTCTGACCGTTCAACCTCTATACGAGCGATCTTATCATGGTGTCGCACGCGCAACTGGCGAAAACCGAGGTCGCGCAGCAATTTCTCTGCCTTATAGATCATTTGGAGCGAGGCAACGTCTACCTTGCTGCCATACGGGATACGAGAAGAGAAACAGGCCATCGCAGGCTTATCCCATACGGGCATACCGAGCATACGGGCCACAGCTCGAATCTCGCGTTTCCCCATCCCTGCTTCTTTTAACGGACCACGCACACCAAACTCGCGTGCCGCACGCTGTCCTGGTCGAAAGTCGCCATCGTCATCTTTATTGACACCATAGGCAATATAGCGTACATTGTGCTGCTTCGCTAGTGGTTCTAACTGAGTAAACAGTTCAGTTTTACAAAAGTAACAACGGTTCATAGTATTCGTCACATAGCGTTCATCTTCAAGCTCATGAGTCTGAAGCGCGATAAGCGCAATGCCCATCTGCTCGGCGGTAGCAATCGCCTCTTCAGTCTCTTCGGGCGCGTAAGCTTCCGAGGATGCAATAGCTCCGATGGCTCGTTCACCCAGCACATCATGAGCTACTTTGAGCAGGAGTGCGCTATCGACCCCACCAGAGTAGGCGATCAGGACCGATTCCATTTCACGCAGAATATTCTGCAAATGCTCATATTTTGCTTGTGTCTCAGCATCTAACGCCTCAACATTACTAACCTGTGGGGTATCTAACATTTTTGTTCTCTCCTGATAAGGTGTACGATGTACTGGCACCATGGTTACGTTGTCGCTTTATACAGGGGCCGACACGACACCAAACATTATTATATCATCAGTGTGTAGTACTTTTAGAAGGATTGAAGGACCCATCAAATACATAATAAACACTGAACAAGTATCAAAATATTTCAAGGAGGCGCATACATGCCCATCTCTACCGCCGCCATTATATTAGCGGCAGGCAGTTCTAGCCGCATGGGTGCAGGACGCCACAAATTGTTGTTGCCACTCGGAGAGCGTTCTGTACTGGCACATGTCCTCGCTGCAACTCTTGCATCACAGGCACGCCCCATTGTTGTCGTGCTGGGCCATCAAACGAACCAGGTGCGTGAAAGCATCAGTGCATATATAGCAGATTCAGCTATTACTATCGTCGAAAACCCTGAATACCAACAAGGTATGAGCACATCTCTTCGCGTTGGCATACAGGCGCTTATGTCACTATCTCATGCTATTGATGGGACATTGATCATACTCGGCGATCAACCCCTGATCACTGCACACATTCTCGACAGGCTCATAACTACGAAGCAGAGTACAGGTAAACGCATCGTTGCCTCGTTTTACAATGGCAAGCGAGGCAGTCCAACGCTCTTTGGTGCCTGCTTCTTTCCCGAACTCTTAGAAATGACAGGTGACGAGGGAGGTCGTAAGGTGCTTGAGCGTCATCAGCAGGGGATAGCAAGAGTAGAGTTCAAAGATGAGACAGCAGGCTACGATGTAGACACCTGGGAAGCGTATCAACAGGTGGTGGCAGCCTGGGAACAAGAACACGTGGAAAGCGAGAATAGCAAACATGGATAAACAAGAAGCACGCAAAAAACAGGCAGTATTGTGGCTAGAATATAGCCAATAATTGTCGGACTCGATTTCGCTATATCTAAGGAGCGGTTAGAGGGGATGTAATACGATGGGAACCATATAAGCTCCTGCCGATGTATATCACTGATGCAGGGAATATGTTTCTCTGCAACTCGATAAACAGGCCGACGTATTGATGGTAACAGACAGAGTAACCATAAGGAATCGCTCTGCCAAGTGCATCACAGTTTCGATGGGAGTACAATGTGCAACGCCGCTATCCAGGCAAGCGAGGCTCCATGCAAGACGATATGCCAACTGCTGTAAAACCCACCCGCTATAGAATATGGCGTCTACTAAATTTTGCCAGACCTTATTGGTGGCAGCTAACAGGTCTTACGCTGATGACTATTCTCACAAGCTCGCTGTCACTGGGTTATCCTGCATTCACGGGCAAGATTATTGATAGTGTTATCGAAAAGAATACTGATGCGCTGCATAGCATTATCTTCTTCCTGGTTGGCCTTGCTCTCGCGCAGGCGGTAATAGGTTTCATACAGAGTTTCTGGACTACAATCATTGGTGAGAGGGTACTGCTTGATCTACGCACAAAAGTCTATGCTCATCTTCAACAGCTCCCGCTTAGCTTTTTTCAAGAAAACCGTACGGGTGAACTACTTAGCCGCCTCACAAATGACGTTAGCCTTGTACGCGGAACCATTACTGGTGATCTCATTAGCCTTGCTCAAAATCTGATAACATTATTGCTCGGCATTGTTATTGTTGTTTCAGGACCTGACACGCTGCTCGCCCAGGCTAACCAGTTTAACTTGCACTTACCAGCGTCCCACTCAACCGCAAGTTTTGGACCGACGCTGCTGATTATTGCGATAGTATTGGTACCCATCTTCATTCTGCCCTTCTTCACAAGCAGATACCTACGGCGGTACGTAAAGAGAGAGCTGGCAACACTCAGCGAGGCAACCGCCGCGTCAGAGGAGGCCATCAGCAACGCAAAGGTGGTCAAGGCTTTTACGCGTGAAGACTATGAAACGAATCGGTATACCACGCTTGCATGGCGACAATTTGGCATAACGATGAAACGGGCACGTCTGGGCTCTGGCATACAAGCGGCAACAACGCTGCTTGGCTTGAGTGGCATGGCTGCATTTCTCTGGTACGGCGGTACAGCAGTTCTCAACGGAAGCCTTACCATAGGCACATTGACCACAATAGTTATTTATCTTGCTGTCCTGACAAGACCATTTATTGCGTTGAGCAACCTATATGGTCAATTTCAGATAGCTCTTGGAGCGGCAGAGCGTATTTTCGATCTTCTGGACACGCCAATAACACTTACCGATGAGCCGGATGCCACTCCTCTACCACCAGTACAGGGAAGTTTAGGCTTCGAGCAGGTCTACTTTGGCTACAACGAAGAGACGCAGGTGTTACATGGTGTCTCTTTCGAGGCTGAGCGTGGTCAGGTCGTGGCGCTGGTCGGGCCAAGCGGTGCAGGTAAGACGACCATTGCGAACCTTATTCCTCGCTTCTTCGATGTGCAAAGTGGTCGGATCACACTTGATGACTACGATATACGCCGTGTACAGGTGAAAAGCCTGCGCGAACAGATCGGTATTGTGCTCCAGGAGCCAGTGCTTTTCGGGACAACTATCCGTGAGAATATTGCCTATGGGCGGCTAGATGCGACACAGGAAGAGATAGAAGCGGTCGCGCGTTCAGCAAATGCTCACGAATTCATAGAGAAGTTATCCCAGGGCTACGATACGCTCGTAGGCGAACGAGGTGTGAAGCTATCGGGTGGGCAGAGGCAACGTGTCGCCATTGCCCGCGCCTTGCTCCGCAATCCACGCATTTTGATACTCGACGAGGCGACCAGCTCACTTGATAACGAGAGTGAGAGCCTTGTTCAAGAGGCCCTTGATCGGCTCATGTATGATCGCACTACCATCGTGATCGCGCACAGACTGACTACTATACAGAATGCGGATAAGATCGTTGTCATTGAGCAGGGGCATATTATTGAGCAGGGAAATCATGAGGAGTTGCTTGCACAGCGAGGCGCGTATTACCGACTCTACACCCGTAAGTTTCAGGAGGAGGTGAAACAAGTGTAACAAGGCAGTAGGGCAGTTGCAACCTACAAGTCGCGGTGCTGAAAACGCCACGCGGCAAAAGCAAGTAGAGCAAGACTATAGAACACCGCCCAAACGAGCAAAGCTGACGCTACTGGGACGGTCGAGGTGAAAGGTGTATTCGCGCTGTGAGCCGCTTGCAGTAGATCAATGGCACCCGATGTGAGATAGAATGAACTACCGTGCCAGAGGGCATCAGTGGGCATAATCAGGTTGATAATGGTCGTGATATTCTGTACCGTATCCTTTTGCGTGGGTGCGACAAATGGGGTGATGAGTTGCACGAAACTTGAGATTTGCGCGCCGATAAAAAGTATTAGCGCAATAGCACCATTTACTATCGTTGACACGAGCGCGCTACCGAGAGTTGTAATGCCTAACAGCACGAAAACAACCAGTTCGAGTACACCTAGCGCATTTAACGCATCTAAGGGCCAGTAGCCAGTTTTCCAATAAATCACTCCCAGGAAGACAAGAAATAAGAGCGCTGTATAGATACTCAAAAGAAGTGCATAACAGAGCCATTTTCCAAAGACAATTTCGAAGCGGCGTAGTGGCTTGGGTACAATGATGGCGAAGGTGCCAGCCTCAATTTCGCCAGAGATCATGTTCGTTGTGAGCAGTATAGTCAGTATACTGCTTAACAGGTAGACTAACCATATTGCAGGTAGAGTCATGAAGGCACCAATCCCCAGAAGAAACACCTGAAAATCAATGCCATCAGGAGCACGGCTGCTATCAACGACGAGGCTGAAGAGGAGAGTGAAGGCTCCTAGCAGTATAATGCTCAGAAGTACCACCGCGAGAAAGAGGCGACGACGCATTGCCTCTTGAAACGTGAAGCGAGTAATCAACAACATACCCATGTTATGCCCTCTATTCTTCTATCCTTCATAGCGTGACATATCGATAGTGCGCAAAAAGAGATGCTCCAATGAACGACGACGCGGTGCCAATGAGTAAAGGCGTAGACCACAGGTGTGCACAACAGCAGCAACATCAGCCGCCGCCTCCTCATCCTGCACCTCAACGAGCAGATGACATGGGTCGTCTTGATCTTCCTGTACAGAAAGGGCGACAGCACCAAGCTTATGCAATACTGCCTTGTTGACAGCGTTAACATGCACATCCAGAGTTAGCGGTTCATCAAAGAGAGATTGAGGCGGGCCAACTTTCAAGATGCACCCCTTATCAATAATTGCTACGCGGTCACAGATCGCCTCGACATCGGCGAGTTGGTGCGAGTTGAGAAAGATGCTAACGCCTTCCGCCTTTAAGCCAAGCAGGATGTTCCGCATATCACGTTGCCCAACGGGGTCAAGGCCAGACACGGGTTCGTCTAGGATAATTAAATCTGGTTGATTTAGCAATGCCTGGGCAAGTCCGATACGCTGCAACATTCCCTTCGAGAATGTTCCTAGCTTCTGCTTTTCTCGTCCAGTTAATCCGACCAATGCCAACACCTCTTTACAGCGCTTTTGCAAAGCGGCTCCACGTAGTCCGTACAGCCGACCGTGAAATTCCAGGAACTCTTGCGCCCGCAGCCAGCGATGGAAGGTAGGAAGCTCAGGTAAATACCCCAGGTGCCGCCGTATGTTCAGGTCGTTCACGGGTTGTCCCAGGACACGAACAGTTCCCTGCGTCTGCGCAACCAGTCCGATGATAATTTTTACAATGGTACTCTTGCCCGCCCCATTTGGGCCGAGAAAGCCAAAAGCCTCGCCACGGTAGGTGACAAAGCTCACGTTGTCTACGGCGACAAGATGATGATAGACCTTATATAAACCATCCACCTCGATGGCAGGCGTTCGGTGGTCTACAACCATGAATCGTGTGTCCTCCTGGTGAATACTAGTAGTCACTTTTTGAGAGAAACATGATGTATTGCCATGCTGCCGTGGCAGCATGGCAATACATCATGTTTCTCTAATAGCTAAGCGAATTGGCAGTATCCAGGATTTGTGTCCTATCACTCGTGTTTGTCACAATCACGTAGACGATGCCCTGTGCTTGCCAGATTACCCCACCGTACTTCACCGAGTTATCTGTCAACAGTACTCCTGATGCTCCATTGAGCGTCACTTGTTGTGCGTTTGTCTCTGATGACGGCAGAGGCAGAGGTATTGTGCCTGTACTCAGATCAACATGTTGCCAAAGGTCATATACATTTGAGGGCAGATGTGGCAGAGAGAGCATAAACCTTCGCAAGTCGTTCAATGAGTTTGGCCTGGCTCCCTGTACAATTGGACTGGGAACTTCTGCCACTACAAGCTGTTTTTGCCCTTTACATGTGTTGTTGGAAGCACTATCCTTCTGACAGCCACTAGCATAGAGCATCGAAACACCAGAAGCAACCTTGATGGTGTAGACCTCCCCATTGAGTTGCGCAGGAATCCTGACGTTATCATCTCCAATCTGCTTCATGTATGCCCGTGCCTTGGTCGCATCGAAGGTGAAGGTCGCTTGACCACCATCAAAGATGTCAAACCGTGGCGCATTGCCCACTCCTGCCGGGAGATGCGTAGGCAACCGGAGTGGGAAATGCGTATACTGCTCTACCTGTGCCTTCGCAGCATGAGATAGATGTGTTATCCTGGTTTGTGGTATCTGTACATTCCCAAAACTCGCGAGGTCTTTGAATAAGTCCTGCTGACTCTGACTTACATCAAGTCTCACAGGCTGGAACTGTTGCACTCGAAATAGTGCCAGGAACTGATTCGCAAGAACTCCCGCATTTGGCAATACCAGTAAGGCAATCAATGCGGCGGCTACAGCTGCCGTCAACCAGCGATAACGGTGTTGACGCCTCTTGAATTGAAGAGGCTGTTTTCCATCTCGTACTGACAATGGCACTATCTGAACCACCTTGTGATCGTTCTCGGCATTAATTCTTGCTTGCAAGGTAGAGAACGCCTTCATTGGTTCTGGCATCACATTGGCGGGAGGATTTAAGGCAGAGAGCAAGCCGTATATCTCCTGACCGCTCCTATTCGCAGCACGCTCATCTGCTGTACAATCGGCACAGCCAACCAGATGGGCTATTGCTTGTACATTTTCGTCGGCGGTCAATTCTCCGTCACGTAGACCCACCAGCTCACCTCTATCGAGACACTGATCATTCTGCTCGTGATGCTGTAGTTCGTTCATGATATCTCCTTCGAAATTCGTGCTCCGCTCGTGCCAATAGTGAGCCAACAGAAGCTAGAGCGACTCCTGTCGCCTGTGCAATCTCCGCGTAACTCAAGCCGATACTACGCAGCAAGAGATAGGTTTGCTGCCGTTCAGGAAGCTCTGCCAGGATAGTCCGTATAAACTCCGTCTGCTCAACAGCAAGCACACGCTGCTCTGGATTGTGTTCTACCATTTCTCCTGGTTGCGTCCTATCTCCAGCTCGCTCTTCATGATGCGTGCGCCGTTGCCGAGCACGTAGGGCGTTCAAGCTCAGATTGGTTGCGACCCGACACAACCACGCGCGCTGTTCTCCCTCTGTCGTAGCATGAGGAGGCATGCGATAGAAACGCAGAAATACCTCTTGCGCGATATCGTCTGCTTCGTCGCTTCGTCCTGTACAGCGATATGCCAGCTGATATACCAGGGAGTAGTACCGTGTAAAAATGGCCTCAAATGTCTCCTCATGAGTCAGCATGACGAGAGACCCATTCCTTCTATTTGATGACATGCATTTCTTTTCCTTCATCAACCCGAAACAGTGCTATAGCAGGCACGTACTCTGTCAATGTGTATATAAGACACCGCTTACGTTGAGTTTGTGACAGTTGTGTAGGGGC